>Ga0126342_10015116_pt1 | contig 13544 bp, 6 predicted proteins | sample Cyp1metagenome_FD_92528 | JGI IMG/M metagenome (GOLD analysis project Ga0126342, IMG submission 92528) | Coral microbial communities from Lord Howe Island, Old Settlement Bay, Australia - Cyphastrea 1 metagenome | ecosystem: Host-associated > Invertebrates > Cnidaria > Coral ...
AACTCTATTTTTTGCTCTAAAATAACGGTTTTAAGCCCACTTTGGTCACAAAACACTGTAAATACCAGTATTTTTGACAATTTTTAGAGCAAAAATCACTCCCCCATGAGGGGCCGTTCTGTATATATATAGATATATTAAATTATATAAAGATATAAAATAGCTGGTTAGGACCAAAAAAATACCGTTGATAGCAAAATATTTTTAAAAGTACTATAGTTCGTATCTAACCAAGGTTGACCCAGTTATATACATCCACATTGTTTCAAAACCAACAACCTGCTGGCTGGATTTCTTCCCATAGAGCCGCCCCCAAGGGACATAGAGCAAGTCCGTGACATCGTCGAAGCCACAGCCCTCTGAGAGATTTTCAGCCTGCAAAGCCAAAGCGATGGCTTGAGATGGCTTGAGGTCCACACAAAAATTGGTCAAAAGGGCTTGGTGATACTTTGATTTCCGAAGATGCTGAAATGTTCAACTATTAATTATATTTAATTATCGTTGGGCCAATTTATTGGAATTTACTGTTACTGAACATATTCTTGTTTTTCTTTGTTTTGCGCGCAAGCGCGATCCCTTCTCTGATAAAACAAGACACACACGCAGCATTTTGGACGTTTTTGGAGGTCCGCCATTGATTTACCTGTTGTTCAAGGGGTAAACCTTCAAACCTCTCTTTTTTTATCAACCAACCAATGGGGATTTGGGACATCTATCAATCTTATCAAAGGATTCCCCATTTCAACAGTTCTCTCTCTCTCTCTATATCTAGATATACCATGATATACCCTCTGGTCAGCCACGTTGGACTCAACAGCCATGCCTCCATCATGGCTGACTGCAGCAGGGCAGTCATCCGAGATGCCTGGTGATGGGCTTTTTTGGGAGCCCCAAAAAAGCCTCGGAATGTTGGAATAATGTGGGTAAAACAATTTCATATCCCCAAAATCACCATAAATGGGTGGTATAAACCCTCAAAAATTGGCTAGTTTATTGTTGCTTTACCATGTTTTACCCACATTATATAGGAATGCTTCAATTCTTCAGATGAACATTTCACCAGAAAAAAGTGTCTATTCACTACATATGAAATGGACATGGGATAAAACGATTCTGATTGGACTTTAATAACTTGGGACATACAGTACTTCTGCCTGGTTCCAGTGGCTACCCCAAAGATATGTAGCTATGGTATGCTATGGTTATAGCCGCTAGCTGACATTCCATTGCAATGCTCCTCGTGGAATTATTTTCCAGCCCGAGCTACAAGTTGCAATCATCTACCCTTCGGTAGTCAAACATGCTGGAAACCCCTCATTTACCCTCTGGTAAACATACAAAAAGCTATTGAAAATGGCCATAGAAATAGTGGATTTTCCCATGAAGAATGGTGATTTTCCCATCAGTTTTTTGTATATTTACCAGAGGGTAAATCCATGAATGTTCCAGCAATAAACCTCCATGTAGTTCTGGGACTTTCCAGCGGCACCTGGTGTGAGCTTTGCACGTCCAGAGCCGCCTCGTGGGATTTCGGGAGAAATCGGTCATCAGAGATTCGCCATCCTCAAATGGGAGTGGTTTATTCCCAAAAAATGATTTTTATGGTGCTAAAAAATGGGTTCTTTTTTAGCCCTAAAGAGGGCTAACTGAAATAGCTAAAACATATCTTTCACTGGTCATGGGAGGCCCAAGTCATCATCCGATTCTTCATTTTTAATAAGGAAAGCCATGCATGGTTAAGGGGTGCCCTCCAGTAATCAAACGTGGCAATGAACCAACAAATGGATGTTTTAATCGGAAAACAATCTATCAATGAATGCGGAATTGTCCATTGCCATGTTTGATTACCACAGGGTAACTCAATTCTGAGGGAGAAACAGCCAAAGATCAAATATGGGCCAAGGTATGAACATAGTGCCAGCAAAAAAAAAGCCGTAACATGCATATTCTGTGGTACTTTAAGATTCAAAGCGCAGAAGCATGACTGCATATGCTATGAGGATAAAGAAGTCAATGAAAATTTAAATGAACAGCAGGTATTGCACACAGGACCCGTTGGGAATGGAATCCAAAGAAGAAACCGCAATGAATAGGGGATGACAAATCCTACCAAGAAACTTCAAGGGATCCCACAAACATGAACATTTGACACTGACCACTGAAAGGGGAGGGGCCTTCAGTGCCCTTCCTACTTCATATTCCTGCACGAGATATATGTTTTTTTTAGAAAATCTCTGTAGATGCAATGTAATATATATATATATACATATACACATACAGTTACTGATACAGTTTAGGTAAAGTGCATACACCTGGGACAATGGCAATATTTGTCATGTGGTTCCCTACTCACCAGGTAGTTGACCGTTGGGCCCATCCAGCTGCATCGCTTGCGTGTCATTTCGGCTGCGCACGTTTGACGCATCTGAAGCGAATCATAATGCTGACATCTCTCAACGGCAATGCCAGCCTGTTGCTACTATAACGGAGCCTGCATTACGCCTGACGCCAGGCGTCATAAGGCAAACCTGGGGGTGCATACCACTCAGTGAAGAGGTTGTACACCCAATTACATATGGAATCTCCCCCCTTATGTATGGGATTATAATGGTGATATATGGATTAGAAGCCACTTACTAAGTGGGATGCACATCCAAGAAGGAACATGTTTATACATTTTTTGTATCAACAGAGCCGTTCTGCCTTCCTCTCAGGGTTTTAGTTTTCAATGGGGCACCCGGGCACCCGGGCCGTTGCGAAACTTCATGTCGGGTATAGAATCCACCAATTTTTGGCTAAAGCCTGTGGAAAAAAAAACACCCGACATGCACTCCCAATCCATGAAGGTTCATTGAAATAACAAAAGACATGACAAAATTATGCAAGTTCACTATCAAGTTACCAAAAATAGCACATGATTGTGGAAAACATATCACACCCCATCATTCTGTCCCAACAAAATCCTTTGAACATCCCGGTCATGTGGCAAATACAGTATGAACCATTTGGGCGATGTTGGGGATCATTTTGCAATTTCTCAGTTATAAGGATATTTAACAAAAAAGGGAGATGCGTTCATCATGATTACCTCTTTTACCCTGCATTATCCCTATCATTATTCGATAATTTGCGCAATATTGTCTAAAATTATCTCATACTTTCCTGTGATTTTTCAATTGTTGAGCTTATCGTTTTACCTCATTAACTGCTGTAGTTTTGTGCTCCAACGACTGTCTCGATTTCGGAAGGCTCTGCGGCTCTGCGGCAATGGAAACGTCATTTGTTTGAGGCCTCTATGGCATGGGAACAGCTGCGCTGCATGCCCTAAGCATCCATGATCAAACAAATCATCTCCTCAGTTTCAGTTTCATTTTTTTTAAAGTCTATGTTCAACATCAAACATTCATGAACGTTTCATTCAGATTTATGTAGCAGTGTTCAACTATAACCTGACACGAATATCAAAAACACGTTAACTCTATATTTGATTAAACGTATACAAAATGTTTTCGTCCATGAAGTGGTCTGAATCAGCCACCATGGCAGTCGAACCATATTTATCACTGGTTGCCACCATTTTCCAGTCGACTCAGCTGAGCGGTTCGATTCCCCAGCCACCCAGCCACATATTAAGAAGGTTACGTATCATACGGTTCGTTCGCTGAAGAAATATTGCTTGTAAATGGAGAAATACAATGTTATACAGTTATATACCCATTCTATCCCAATTTTTTGCTGATTGATGTGACATTTGAGACAAAACATGCCGTTTTGTCCCCAAGTTTTGGGCCATTTTTTCCAGCTGCATCCATGATGGCCTCATACCGCCAATCACGCGCGATCCCAAGGCGATGGTCTGGGCCAATCACTGGGTGTTGGTATATGGTTTTGGGGTTTTGGGATGGGGGTTTGCCCAGGTAGTTCTCTTTTTCCAACATTTTCCAATGTGTTCTTCACCATTTTTTGGATGTTTTGGAGCTTTGCCCAACATGCTGAAGGCTTCTCTCCAAATCCCAATGGCCCAATGGATTCCCCATTCCCCTGGTGGATTTACCAATGGGAAAGTAAGAAATCACCGACGCAAAGCAGTGCTTTGCTCAACAAGTCACCATGAAAATTAATGATTTTAATTAGCATGATGAATTAGACTCGAAGTAATCGTCTGAGTAATAATAGTTAGTAATCAGTTATCTGGGTAAATTATCATATTTCACGAACCTGAATTAAGATGAATTCAGGCCATTTGGGGATGATTCCTCTTATTAACATTTATTAACCATGATTCCAGGGTTCGGTCGCAGTGAGGTCGTTATAATTTACCCAGAATTATTGATAGATGATTGTCCCAGCTATAAACCTGCAGACTGTCACCTTCCGCTGTCGATCGATTCTGCTGTCCACTGAGCTGCGGGGAGAGTACCCTGAGCTAAACGAACATGGATATTGAAAGCATCTGAAAGCATTTGAAAGCCGAAATTGTCACAATGGACATTGTCATGGGATCATCTATATATGGTGGATGTCACGGATGTCCATAGTTTTTGTTTAGATGGTGGATATGAGAAAATCACATTGAATTCATATATCCATTGAAAAATAGATGGTGGATATACCCTTCAGATTTGTATCATCTATATCCATTGAAAACATCTGAAGGATATCGTGACATCTGGGGTGCTATCAATCCTGAGTTCCAAGAGCCAGGTCAGTCATCTCATTCCCTTTTTTTTGTTTAAGTACAGCAATAGCCCCCCAAGATCAAAATAAGTAGGGTGTAATGTCAACGCTGGAATAATAACCCCCTAGGCTGTTCAATTGGGGAGGTATCACTCTTGGGGGAATACCCCTCTAATTAACAAACATAGTTTATTAATCTGGGGTTGACATGAATGATGAGTAACTACATTGCAACTACATTGTAACTAATGTACCCTGTTGTGTTTGAAGATTCTTTCACTGTCCCCTCTTTTCCATAAGAGCTATGTTTAACAAAAAACAAGCAACGCAACCTATCTGAACAAAGCAATTCCTAGCGGGAACACATGGAGAAATTTCATGGCGACCAACCTTGGTCATGGGGTCTATGAAATACTATCCGCATCCATCAAACATGGTTTGCTGGACATTTCCCCAAGCTACATTTAGTTCGGGGATTTCACATGGTCATATTTTTTAATTGCTGATGACATAGGCTGGCAAAGACATTCAGGTGGATGATAAAAACAGCTGGGATGTTCTGAGAAGAAGCTGTCGACATCTCTCTTCGGCGCCTTCGATCAAAGTCACATCTTTTGGGGGCTAAAAACGATGAATTTCAAACAGCTGATGGCTGATCCATGCTGATCCCCCCACAAGTTGGAAGACAATGGTGCAGGTCGCAAGCATTGCTATGCCATCACTTGTAACTTGACCCTCAGCCCATCAAAAATGCTATGAATCATGGATTTTAATATATATATATATATTTTAATGGCATTTTAATGTGAGTAAAGCAATAGTAGACCATCCCCACAAATGGGTGGTATACATACTATAAAGCATCAAAATATGGGCTCTTTGATGACCTTATGATATTCTTTTCTCAACATTCTACCGTGGTTTTCACCACATTCCACCATTTTTTTACGGGTACCGGGTAGGGTCAAGGTGTGATGCTTCAGGTCATCCTGAGGCCCCACCATCGGATGTGTGGCTCCGCGCGTAACGTACGACCTGGGGGAAGACTTAAAAAAACCACCAGGTCGGCAACCACGATCTAGGCTGATATGGGCTGATTGTGCTTAGCCCCGGAGAAACAACAACTGTTTGGGGAAAAAAATAGTCTGCATGGAAAAAAATACATGCTATAGTGTCATCAAACATGGTTTGCTGGAAAATCATCCATGTCTAGTGAATGTCCCAATTAAAACCTCCATTTAAAGGGGAGTTTGAGATTCTTTGAAGGTTGCGCCGGAATTCGCCAAGCACGAATCATCTGCCCTGTGAGCCGAACAACGCCTGAAGTGGCGAAATTTCTGATCGGCTCACATGGCTAATTTCATGGACTTTTTGGTGGCAAGTGCCACCTAAGTGGATTGCAATAAAGCTGTACAAGAAAATGGCGCCCGTGGGAAGGATCTAGAAACCAGTCACAAATTGTTGGCTGTGACGTAGTCAAGGGCTGATTAAACTGTAGTGTTTCTGTTGGGTAGTGTCTCTGTTGGGCCTTTGACTGGTGCCACAGAGATGTGCAAACCTGAAATATCAATGAATATCAAAGTTTCATCCAGTTTTATCCATCCAGCATTTATCAAAATTCCGACCACAACTAACAAATGATCGAACCTTTCACCACTTTGTTGCTTCAAACTCTTTGATTTCCTTCCCAAGAGGCCATGGAACGCATCTCAGCGATGTGATTCGTATACGTCTACTTCAAAGCTTCGCACGGCGGACACGACACGCCGGTGCTGGGGGCCTAAGTCAGGAAGGATGAAGGATTGCTTGGCTATCTTCTATGTATCTGTCAACGGGTCTTATTTGTATTTAACAAATGTTGATGCACCTGATTCAACATGTTAATTATTGTTGTTCAAGTCAATGGCCATTTCAGGAACCTAAATTGGAGGTACCTACCATATATAAGGCCTATGTAAGGGAATATCCCCTCCATTTTAGGATCCTGGAATTCCCATTGTTCAAGCTATATTTGGCAGTTTCAGAAAGTTTTTGTCGCATCATTGATGGTGAAACCGCTCGAGGTCGCGCCGCATTGCATGAAGGAAAATCTTGCCGGGAACCCCGATATATCCTGTCATAATATGTATATATATATATACATATATATATAATCAATGTATATATATATATACGCATATATAATCAAATATATGTATATATATATTTCATCCCGACTTTGGATGATTTGGGTAGATTTGGGGAGGTATCAATCGAAGTTTCCTGTCCAATTCTGTTAATTCTGGTGAGGGCTCAAGGGCTTAATTGGAGGACCATCAGACCATCATGCTTAATAAGTCTTCGCTTCGTGGAGTTATATACCCCCCCTGTGGAAGAGTGCCAGAACTTTGCTTACTAAGTTGACATTGTGATGGACTAGATCACATCCATTTGTGTAGGCTTAAAGTATATAATAGGCTTATTTTACGCATTTTACCTCCATCCCATATCAACTAATCCCCAGTACCTTTGGCCAGCCAAGCTGGCGGTATACAGTTGTGGTGTGAAGCGAAAAAATGAAAGAACCAGAGCCGAGTATAGTTATACAAACACTGGCCAAATGGAAGTAGACGTGCTTCAGGATGAGGCCGCAAGGTTTTTTTCCCCTATCCCACTGGTTGCAGTTGGATCTCGAAACACGGTATTTCAAAGGACACAGACCTCCGGAGCAAAGAACTTTGCGACTGGATGACCACCTCATGTTTGTTTCTACCCAGCAATCAAATGTGGCAATTAAAAATCACCCATTTAGTTCGATGATTTCAATGATTTCCCCATTAGATCCCATTAGAACATCCATTGAGTTCAGGCGTTGTTTCTTATTGCCGCCCAGCGACCGTTTTTACTCAAACACGGCAGGCGAATCTCACGCCTGGGGGCAGGGCACAGGGTGTGTCGCGCTGGTGCAGTTTGGGGCCCTGATATGTTTTCTGCTCTACTGGTTGGTGGTTGACCTGCCCCTCTGAAAAATATGAGTCAGTTGGGATGATTAATTATTCCCAATCTATCTATCTATCTATCTATCAAATCAAATCAAATCAAATCAAATCAAATCAAATCAACCTATCTATCTATCTATCTATCTATATATCTCTCTCTGTATATATATATATCAATATATGTACGTATTATGTGCAAATCTGTGCAAATATACGCTGCAAATATCAGCCGCTGCATCCCAGCCGGTTACCCGTCGAGCCCATGACTTTCCCAGCTTTCGTTCCAAGGTTTCCCAGCGTTCCCAGCTGGGGCCCTGCAGGCCCAAAGGATATCTAAGTTGGTTAACTCCACTAACAATAGATATACCAAAAACTATAGAAAAAACGATGGAAAATCACCATTTTGAATAGGTAAATCAAGTATCAATGGGGTGTTTTCAATAGCTATGTTAAATTACCAGAGGGTAATACATATACAGCATCTACAATATAATACAATATACTATAGACATACAAGGTGGTTCCCCAGTGAGGCAAATCGCTAAGTTGGTAAACATATCTCCAATTTCACTATGGTTTATGATAGATATATCTATCCTATCTATTGTTTATAAACTAACTTATAACTGGGGGGCACCACCTTGTGGTAATTCCACATAGCTATTGAAAATGGCCAGTTATAGGTAATATACCAACTATGGTGGATGTAACTATGGTCAGACTTTATAGTATATATATATAAGGGTGGGGTTTATAGACCAACTTATAAATGGGAACCCTACCTTGTAGCTACGTTTCATTCCATAAACCATGGTTCATCAAAGTCATGTGCGTCAACTTAGCTATCATAAATCAGCCAGAAATCTCATGAGAACCCAGCTATAGCATTTGGTTAGAACCCTGCTGGTAGCTCCTTAGCTCCCCCTTTAAAATCTTTAAAGGGCTATATGGGTACCCCTGGCTCCTTAGCTCCCTTCCAACCAACAGCCAGCTACTATGGTTCTATGGTTTGTCTATGGTTTTCCGGCAGCTTTTCCGGCATCTTTCTATGCAAAAATCGCAGCACCAAGACACAAAGTCCAAGGGAGAGCCATGACAACGGTAGGGGCACGAGGCACACCTCTTCAGGTTCTGCCGTTGTTGGCTTGAAATCGGCATTCTTGACATTGGTTTAATGGGTTTTAATGGTGATTTAATGGTGGTTTAATGGGTTTTAACCTACAAAAATTGGTGATTTAATGGGATACAATGGGAATCTAACGGGAATAATAGGGGTATAAAACTGTAAACCAACAGTTCATATATGGGAATATACTCGGATAATAAATATAGCAAGCAACCAGCTTGCTAATCATATTTGGGTGTGTCTGAAAATAGGGTTTTTTGGACTGTCAACGGGGAACATGTTTGGAGGAACCAATGGATTTACGGGTACCCGGGTACCCCATTTTCAAACAAACCCACATGACTAAGCTGACTTGGGTGCAGCAACGGCAGCAACCCCAAAAAAACTAAAAACAAGTTTCATTGGCCATCACTATGGTAGGAATTTGCCACCCCAATCTTTTTGTTTATGACACAATATGTACACAAGACAAGTATTATTATGTCCGCCAATTATTGGTTGTCATGTGAATACATGTGTACACGCAGAGCAAACACATTTGTACAGTATAAGTGTGTGTAGAGTCGTGAGCATATAATTACACGAATACACATATTAATGTGTATTCGTGTATGTATGTTGAAAAACAATGTAGCTTCTCACTGCATAAATGCAACACTCCGTTTTCATGTAACAGTGTAACAAGTGAAACCTACATACCCTCTGGTAATTTAACATAGCTATTGAAAATGACCATTTATAGTGGATTTACCCATTGAAAATGGTGATTTTCCATAGTTATGTTAGTTTACCAGAGGGTATCTGTTGTTTTTTTTTGCCGGATCCACCAAACCAAAGCCCATAGGAATCATGGCTCCGCTTGGATGCACGATATATCTTGGGAGAAATCTCTACCCGACCTGCTAAACATACAAACAACTGATGGGAAAAAAATCACGATTTGTAATGGGAAAATCAACTATATATTTCTATGGCAATTTTCAATAGCTTTTTGTATGCTTACCAGAGGGTAAAAATCATTCACATCCGATTCACATCCGTCATCCATAAGACCCTTCGAAATTTCCAATGATTTTCCCAGCACCGATCCAACTCCGCATAGTCGGAACCGCCGGGGCGCTTCTTGCCAGACAACCAAATCTTGATACAATTTGCCTCAGGCGGGCACAACAACTCCGAGCTGTTCGCTGTTCAGCCGGAAGTGGAGGATCATTTGGATGATTTTTCAGGTCGGAATGTGTCGATTTCAATATGTTCTATTTATGACGTCTAACTTCTAACTTCAATGGCTACTCAAAAGATATGAACCAACCCATCATGCACCGGAGCATCAAAAAAAACATAGACGACATGTATGAGTCGAATGCCCATCATACGTAAGTTCATAATCTACAGGTTTATCCTCAGGGAATCACCAACCTTCAGTGGCACACAAGTGCGGTGCATCCAACATTAAAACAAAAAACGCCCTTCAGCAACCAGGCAGTGCTCAAAACCCGCAACGTCATTCCACTTGACCCCTCGTTAATAATGGCGAATATTGCAATCCGCAAAAAAAAAAGAAGTTGGTAAAATCCTACTGAAAATCGAAACCATAATCCCCTGTAAATCATTTTGATGTAAAAACAACGGTTTCCTGCATCTGTTTTCCTTAAGCCGGCCATTAAATGTTAGTTAATATCGAATTGCGTCCCTACCGTATCCTCATATTCCATTGTATCATCATTATACTCCCACTATACCGTCATAAATTTGACTATATTCTATATTCCCATAAAATGGATTATAATGGTAGAGGTCCCCTCTGGAAATCCCATTACAACCTCCATGTGGTGCGGGGGTTTCCCAGGCTGCCGCGTTTGATGACATTTTTTGATAGGGTAAATTTTAGTGCCCCAAGGAGAAGACCCTCCACCATCCTCCACGGAAAAGAAACGTGAAAAACATGGCCGCAAGCCAACTGTGAGACCTGCATGTGGATCCCCAGTGGTCCCCCAGAATCATCATCGGCTTGGAGGGAGAACCTACAGGAAACCCCCATACTGGATGCTAAGCCGCTAAGCACCATGGTTTTCAGCAGATTTTCACTTCAACCGATCACTTGATATAAATAAACGATTGATACCGGGAAGTATCATTATACCATATTATACCTATAGAACAGGGTTCAGGGTATCAATAACTGATAAATGGGGTCCCAGTTTGAATCAAGGTACCTTTAACCCAGGATTAGTAAAGTACTACGGTTTAATAAATGAGAATGATTTTTGATACCTTTTCGGATGCAGGGTTACAGTAAGTCACCCTATCAGGTACTATTCTAATGATAACCCGGGATTAATAACCCCGCTTATTCGGTGACATTTAGAACAGTACATCCCAATTTGGGGTAAACAGCCAATTAGTAGTGGGGCTTTATCAATCCGGGGTTGGCATTGTATCTATGTCATCCGATTTGAACATGTTTGAACACATATCCTAGAATCTAGAATCTAGACATAGGGATATTGCATCTATAATTCAAACATATTCAAACATTACATAGTTCTAAGTTAATCTATAGACTAATTAGTGTCGCATCATAGTGTAAATTTATGTTCCATCCTGTTACATCTGCGTGGATGTCTTTAAAATTTTAAAGTCGTTTCAACAAGTTATCTGAACATCTAAAACATATACCCTCTGGTAATTTAACGTAGCTATTGAAAATGACCATTAATAGTGGATTTTCCCATTAAAAATGGTGATTTTCAATAGCTATGTTAAATTACCAGAGGGTACTGTGTCTCATTCAGCAACTGAGAATCGCGAATGGACTGTCGGACTTTGCCACTCCAAATGCTGCCATCCTCAACTGGATACACAATCAGACAACTTGTCACTTGCCTTAATCCACACAGTGGCAATCTATCAATTTCCTCATTTACGCATGATGTTCCTGTATGTTCCTGTTCGAAACGTAGATTTAACAGCGAGTCAGGCATAGCCGCATAGCCAAGTTCTACATAACAAATAAAAACAACATATTACACTTGACCAAGCTCAGATTCCAATTATTTACACCAACTGCAACGTCACCACTCAACATGTTTCACCTTCCAATCGGTCAGCAAAAAACAGGTCTCTAAAACTCTCCCCCGCCTGGCTCGAATCTTCAAAGTCCGTCAGGCAGATGATGCAATTCTCCTGGCACCTGAGGTGGGTTCATCGATCCATCATCCGTGGCTGACCTTTGAGGGCCATTGATTTCACACCCTGTTCCGGTGATGGGGGTACCCCAAAATGGATAGTTTATAATGGAACAAATCCCATCTATACATGGATGAATTAGGGGTACCAGCAAATACCCGCAAAGGTATTCATTCTTCCTTCGGCTTGGTTTCACAGTCTTTGCGAAACATGTTGAAGTTCAATTTCACCTACAAGTCACCAATGTCCCAATAATAAAGTCCTATGTCCTATGTAAAAATGGTGTTAATTAACGCCATTCCATGGCAAATTTGGTACAGTAAACGGTGCAACTATCAGCAATCATAGGTTATTGTTTGGGAGTTGCAATCTTATTCCTTCAGTTACCCATATAGGATCCATGTATGGTATATATGCTAACATTGGGGGTATATTGATGGTAAATGTTACCATATATAGCATACATGGATCCTATGGGTTATGCAATGTTTTTGCATCAAAGTAAATCCCCCCCAAAAAAAATGCCAACAAAACAGGGCGAGCTTGCATTTGGCCAGTTATCCAAAATACACCCTATAGGGATATGCTACTCCCAATAAAAAAGGCACATCCGATTAGCAATCGCCACAAAAAAAGTACGTCAAATCTCGGGACCGACTATAAGTTTCATTCTGGCATTCTTTCTGACGTTCTATTCTGACATTCTATCATATTCTATCTGGCATCTATCTGGATATCTACACGAGATCTGGAGCTCGCGATTGAGGTCCGGCAGTGCCCACTGCGACTCGCGGTTGGGAGGAGGAAGGAAGGAGGAAGTAACTCTGATAAAATGACTTTTGCCCGAGATCTGCCAGCCCCTCCGCCACGGATTCCGCCACGGCACGCCACAGCTCCGCACGCTTCTGAGCGCAGCTCTTGGAAACAGAGCTCGGGTAGGCGCTGGAGACCTGAAGCCAGGCAACTGGCTGGGTTTGGTTTGGATTTCATGATGATTTCATGATGATTTCATGGGAGTTCATTGGGATTTCATTGGGATTTAATGGGGTTTAAATGGGATTTGATGGTGATTTCAAATATGATGATTTATTGGGAATACTAATGGGAAATTTTGTCTACCCTCCAGCCCTCCATGGATTGTTGCTATTTAACTAACCAAAATGGGGATCAACAGCTGGACCGTGCTATGTTTATGGAGTGTTTTTTTTTAAGGTGGGGAAAATGATTATTGACAGTAGATCTTATTTTTTGAAACTATCAGCATTAGGAAAACAAATGGCTTCATCATCTTCAGCTCAGGTTCGTGAAGGACTACTTAAGTGTGCCAAGTGGTTAGTAACCTTATAGCAAAACATAGCAAAACTATGGGCTATATATTATATATATACTATATACAAAAATATAATATGTATATATAAAAATATAATATGTATATACGATAGATATGAAATATATATAATATTATATATAATATTATATATAATATATATAATATAATATAATATATATATATATATATATATAATATATAATATATATAATATATATATATAATATATATAATATATATAATA
>Ga0126342_10015117_pt1 | contig 13543 bp, 7 predicted proteins | sample Cyp1metagenome_FD_92528 | JGI IMG/M metagenome (GOLD analysis project Ga0126342, IMG submission 92528) | Coral microbial communities from Lord Howe Island, Old Settlement Bay, Australia - Cyphastrea 1 metagenome | ecosystem: Host-associated > Invertebrates > Cnidaria > Coral ...
AAATTTGTCCAAGTTGTGACTTTAGCAACATGAGAGCTCATGGGCTGTCAAAAAAAAACTGCTGTTGTCTCAAACCCATTGATCGAACACAATTCAAGTTGAATGCTGCCAGCACACGAAACATACCCATTTAGCCTTGCCCGCTTCAGAAAGCACGGCGCCCATCTGGGAAAGAACATACGAAAACACTGATTTGGTTGTGACAAACGCGCTGCGGCATCATCAATCCATAGCCATATGCCTAGCTACGTCTACACCATACCCTTTATAACTCTGTCTCGTGATCGTCGCCGTCGTCCTCGTCATCGCCGTCATCGTCGTTGAGTCGTTCTCACCGTCGTCGTTGTCGTCCTGGCCACGTCGCCATGTCGTCGCCATGTCGTCGCCATGTCGTCGCCATGTCGTCGCCGTGTTGTCGCAATGCCGTCGCGATGCTGTCACCATGCCATGGGCATGTCGTCGTCATGTCGTCGTCATGCCGTCGCCATTTGCACCAACTAAGCTTGCCACAGACCCCCTGGTACATACTAGAGACCTCTGCCCACAGGCTTCTAGAATCTAGATAACACACATATATATATATATCTGTGTATGTGTATGAAATATGATCTATGCCACTGGTAGAATAGCCTGCTTCACTTGGAACTAAACACATCAGACATCAAGCAACAAATAACCATGAACCAACCTGTTTTGCGGGGCCTCGAAGTAGCTCTACTGGTTGGTCGTCAGCTCCCCTGCATGATCTCTAAAAAAAACGGAACAAATGTCTGAGGGAATGGCCAGAACCTTAATGATTATCCTCGAAAAAACACGAATAAATGCTCACATATGCTCACATATGCTCACTTGAATTTCATTTGAACGATTTATACGTTTTGAACGGTTTTTCTACAAATGAGCGAAATTGCACCACCCTTGGCATTTTGCCGCTTTGTGCCTTGTAAAATTCTGAACATATTTTGCTAGGAAATACCCGTCCGTCAGGACATGAATGCGGGTTTTTAGTTCAAGTGAGCTTTGAAAGTCAGAATGGGCATAAATCGAAGCTATGAGTCTATGAGCAAAAAAAAGTGCTATGTGTCTGTGCTATGTGTCTATGCGTATGCGTAGCATGCATCCCCATAGCGGGGATGCATGGGTCGATGCTGGCCGGGCGACCTGTGCGTGTAAAACAACGAGCTATTCAAAGGTGTCTCGGATGATCCACTGAGGTCAGCCCTTGTGTCGCTGGAACGAACAGGGTTCCTTGACGTCTACCTGGTAAGATCTCTAAGTAGCTAGCAAGAATGTGGTCGATCTACCCATGACTTGGAACCGTTTACCCATTTTCATGCAAATTTGAGGTTCCAAGTCGGGATGTAAATTGCGGAAATCGGAATTGAGAGGGACAACACATCCACATCATTCCCAATGGTTCCCCAATGGTGGTTTGCTTCGCGAATGGAATAAATAAAAACATATTCGGTATAGCATGTATAGCCAATCCAGGTAACCTATACCCAAATGCTCCATGTATGGCGTATTTACCTACATTTACCTATTCTGGGGGGTAACTGTTGATTAAAAATATCTCTATATAAATCGTCCATACATGGAGCATTATTCATCGGATGGCCAAGGGTGGGGCCTTTCTTCTGGCAGGGAAAGTGCCCGACCTCGGGGAACACGCATAATTATTCAAGATAAAAGAAACTCCCATATATACATGATTTATGATGACTTACCTGCTTAAGAACAATAATTTCCCGTACCTAAATTAGCTGAGGGTATAAACCAGCAATCTGATTCCATCAACTTGGACCTGGCTCTACAGGGAAGGCCGGACGCTGACTTCTATATGTTGATTATCCACGTTTCGTGTCTTGTCATATCTTCTCATTCTTATAATTCTATCACAAGTGGGTTTGTCTGAAAAAAAACTACCAAACTAACTGGTTTATCATCATGCTCCGTATCATTTTCACAAGCGGGTTAAATCACACATTTCCAGAAGAAAACAACATCATTCACATCAAAATATAAAGTTGGTTAGTTATACCCTACTATCATGTACCATTACATCCTATGTTTTTCCTACTATCTTCCCATGATATTTGCATTTCTAGATGATATCTGAATTTTCTCAAACGCTGTGTGCTGGCTGGGGCAACCTTGGAATCTTCCTGCCCATTCATCGGCAGACCTGGATCATCGGCAGATGGAGAGAAGGTCCAGCAACTTGGTATCAAAATAACTGCAAGGTGGTGCCCCCTAATGATAGCTAAGTTGCTTTATAAAGCCCATGAGGACTTTAGATATACCTACATTCTAAAAAATATCTACCATAAACGTCCATAAACCATAGTTAACCGACGTATAAACCGATTACTATAGTTCTCATGGGTATAAACCAACCAACTTCTATCTGGGGAGAAAAAACATCACCTCGTGGGATTGATGGAAATCCCCCCAATGTGATGGTTTTTTCATAGGTGTTGTCCCATATAGAGTCTCACATTTATAGGGATTTATCGGGGTTTATGGGGATTTATAGGGATTTTAAAGGGATTTATAGGGGATATAATAGGGATTTATAGGGGTTTATAGGGATTTTACAAGATACATCAAAAACATCAAGAAACACATGGTTTTTGAATGTTTTTGACCAGTAACATTAGTAATATTTCAGCGCTGCCTTGCAATTCTTCCTTGGGGAAAAAGGAGGAGAGACGTTGCGAGGAGAGACGTTGCTTCGCGGCCAAGTTTGGCATATACACTTTTGAGGCAGGGGCTGGATTTTGGGGCACAGGTGGGCAGTAGTTACTGATGAGATAGATTACAATTGAGGAAAACTGTGCAAACACGAGTCACGCAGACTTGTTTTTGGCCAACGGAAGTCCCCATTTTGTTTTCATCACAGATGGCTAAATCACCAAATAAACATTCCGCAAATCATCTTTAATCATATCTAATCATCTAATCCCTCAGACTGTTATTCGTGTTGCTGGAAACACATGACATAAACATCGTTGCCATGGCAGAAACCATGGCCTGGCCTACACATTTGATGTATCGTACAGAGTGTTATAAATACATACACAGTAGCATCATGTTCAATCATATGTATATATATAGATCTCAAAATATGTTTTGTCAACCACATATGGTGGTTTACATTGGTATACTAAGTCATATCTAACCACCAAAAACATATTTAACATTATTCAACCACAAGAAACAACATATTTGTTTTGTTACGGTGCTTTACGGTCAGTCATCGGTCCCCATTGGTTGGATGACTCCCCGACCGTGCCTTCGATCAGATCGATCAGTCGCTCACCTTTTTGGAGCAGTTCGAGCAGTTCTCACAGCGAGGATCTTTACAAGGTTTGCCTTGGGAGTCGCTGGGAAAACAATGGGAAAACCATGGGACAACCGGTTTTTTTGCTGGAAAAAACATGGGCAAACCCTCAATTTTTAGGCTGATATCCAAGGCGATGTGTGAAACATATATTCTTGGTATCACGGGGATAAAACTATATACTGTGACCAAGAACATCTTGGATAATCTTGGAGACAGTTGTATAGATGGATGGTGATGCATCATTGAAGAACCCAAACTTGGGAACCATCTGGACCACAAAATGACTACTAGATCATCATTGACATCCTTGACACCATCACAGTTTGGGGATCAAACTTCTTGAGCTGCCGGTCATGGTTCTCCACACTTGGTCCATTTGCATGCAATCACAGCGGCGGCATTGTGCCAGCAGGTGGGGGATTCCAGTACTGTGCCACCGGTGGTATCATACCGTCACTAGTCTTGGATACAGGGATTTGCTGTATTTCGTTTTTTTTTTAGGGGGGGAAACGCATGTCCTTTTACTGCAAGAGCTTCAAGCATACACTCTGGTAATTTAACAGTTTGCTATGGAAAACCATCCTGAACAGATAAATCATTGCTTTCATTTCTTTTCCATAGCTTTGTTGGTTTACTGGAGGTGTAAAACCATGAGCCATCCATCCAGGGTTTCCTCAGATATCTAAATCATTTTCCAACCGGCCCCGCACACTGGGCACCCTACTTTGAGCCTCGGGGCATCGACGAGCCTTAGGGTGCGCAAGAGGGAGCTTCCACCCTTTGAACATGTTTGGGTATTACATTATTACATCAAACTTGTGATGGATACTGGCTACTTAAATGCTTATATCTATCTATCTACCTATCTATCTATCTCTCTCTCTCTCTCTCCAAAGGTCTGTCGCAGCCAGGCTGAGGGACGAGATTTTTTGTTTTGCGTCGTCTTACATGCGCCAATGGACTTTGCCATTGGGAAGGGCTATGTACAGCCGCGCCGTTCACCGCGGGAGGCGACTGTCCGCCGGGCTTTCGTGCCAGCGGACGTCGGCCAGGGTCGCGGCGAACGGCGGTGGCTCCGTCCACACCGGCCGCGGCCGCAAGTTATGCCAGGCGGCGTCATCACCCTCTTAAGTGGGCTTGCGACTCGAATGCGCAGAGTAGCGCGATGCGAGCCGTGCACTGCCATACGGCATCGAGAGGTCGGTGGATACGAAAAGGTTGCAAATTTCCCAGAACAGAAAGGCCAGACATTGCAGAGAGCTGGGAACTCTTCAGCGTGGATTTCTCCTGCGCTTCAGATACCTTCGCTCGCAAAGTCATATTGGCCTCTGGGAAGAACACTTCGGGTTCACATGCGATGAAGAACGAGCCGCCGCGTACGCCGCTACAGGCGAGCGACTCGTCTGGGTTCCGAAACAGGAGCGGGACTTTGAGAAAGTAGAAAGGGCAAGTGGAAACGGACTCATCTATACCAAGGGAGAGCCGGGAAGGGGTGACCCGTCAAGGGTGACGGCTTCGCCGTGGGCAGTAGCAACGCACTTTCTCATCGACGGCCCAAAATCTTCAATTAGAAGTCAATGAAGAAAAGAGCTCCAGAACCTTGCTGGTGCTTGGGGAATCAAGACCCACCAATGGAGGATTCACTACGCCCATCGCTATACCCCATGCTTCCCTATTCTCACAGCTGGAGTGGAAGAAGCGGAAATCTATTCCAGAACGAGTCTCCATCATCAAAGGTCCATACCTTCCGGCATTGTTCGAGAAACAAAGCCAGGTACGAACAGGTGGACGAGGGAGCTGCATGGTCCTTGGGGGATGAAACCGCCAAAGTGGCAAAGAGCGAGATTCCACCAATGGTGGCTGCTTCCCGTTGGGCTGCTGGAGGTGCGTGGAATGTCGCTTTGGCAAACCATGACACCTTTCCACTAGGGGAAAATTGTGCGTATGGCGGCCGCGGCTTTGGTAGAGGAGTACTACTAAGACCACTAATTTCAGATATTTTCACTTCAAGCACTTAATGAAAATATTAGTAAGTACTTATTCGAACATATCATAAAACTTGTTTGAACTTATTTTAGTTTATTTTAACTTATTGCTTGAAACATCCAGAGGCTTAGAACTTATAATGTGAAGGATTTAATTTTTGTACACATGTTTCAAAAACGATTGAATATAAGAAATAAAATTGCGGAAAAAAGCGTTTTAAATTTAGATAGCGTTTCTTTGTCTAGGACAATGTTTTTTGTCGTTTGGCAAATTCTTAGTAGATATTATCCTTTTCAGGACACTATCCTGTTCAGGAACCATCCTTTCCAGGAATTTTCCTTTTCAGGAAGCATCCTTTTCAGGAAATATCTGTTCCAAGGAATGTTCTTGTCAGAAAATATTTGGTTATTTTGGATTCTTCTTCAAGCAGCATGCCGAGAAGAGATGATAGCTATAGAGATGATAGCTTTGGATCAAATATATTGTGCTATAGTTGTTTGAAATGGTTCTTAAATAAAATCTATTTTTTTGCATTGTATATGTGGAAGAAAAAATAAAATGATATAAGGTTAAAAAAAGGAATTAAAATCTAAAGACAATTCTAAAAACACCGAAAATTCAAAAATTAGAAAATTCAGAAAACCTAAGAAAATTCAGACAATTCAGAAAACACAGAAAAGCCAGCAAATTCAGAAAATTCAAAAAAAAACAGAAAAATCAGAAAACACAGAGAAATTCATAAAATTCAGACGATTCAGAAAATTCAAAAAACTCCAAAAACTCAGAAAATTTAGAACATGCAGAAAATTCAGAAAACCTAAGAAAAAAAAGAAAACACAGAAAATCCAGAATTCTAATTCAAATTATATAAAGAAAAGCAATTCAGAAAATTCAGAAAACACAGAAAATTCAGAAAACACAGAAAAGTGAGAAAACCCAGAACATTCGGGAAAATCAAAATTATAATCTAAATTAAAGGAAAACAATTTAGAAAATGCAAAAAACCCAGAAAATTCAAAAAAATCAGAAGATTCAAAAACCCAAGAAAGTTCAGAAAATTCAGAATTCTATAAAAAACTAAAACAATTCAGAAAATCCAGAAAATTCAAAAAAACAAGAAAATTCAGAAAACCAGAAAATTCATAAACTTCAAAAAAATTGGAACATGAAAAAAAACAAAAGAAAACAATAAAGAAATCAAATTGTTTCAAGTAAAGACGTCTTCCAAAGAAATCTGAAATGCAAAAAAAATAAAAACATTCCTCTTCAGGAACTATTTTGAACCTAAACTATTCTTTGCAGAAACTACCCGTTGCAGGAACTATCCTGTTCTTGAACTGTCCATTTCTTGAACTATCCTTTGCAGGAAGTATCCTTTGCAGGAACTATCCTTTTTTAAAACTGTTCCTTGCCAGCAATCATTTTCATCTCTCATCGTTTGGGCCCTGTAAGTTTTGAGCACCTTGTGCTTGCCCTCTTGTGCGAGCCAAAAAGTCACCATATCATTGCAGTACGATTGAGGCTCCCAATCGAAAAAAAACAACTTGAAAAATGTATGGAACTTATTTCCAAATATTTTCAGCTATTTTCAGATATTTTCAGACATATAATTGATTATATCTTCCGTATCATGTAGTAAGCTCAAATAAAAAATAAGTGGAACTTAACACAGAATAAATTTTAAAAAACAATTTAAACAAGATATTAGTAGGATAATAGCAACTTATCAGATACTTGTTATCCTCGTTAAGTGCCTGAAGCGAAAATATCTAAAATTAGTGGTCTCAGTATAGCACTTCCTAAGCGCTATTGCGAACCCAGCAGAAAATGTGGCTGGAAGCGGCGCATGCCAGGACCCTCCCACTTCGTACTCACGCAATGGCATCCACATGCATTGCCAGGGAGCTCCCCTGCAGAAAGCACTCACGCAGTTAGAAGTGCGACCTACCGGTTAGCTGAAGCTGGTATCGAATGGCGCAAACTGCACAGTGCCAATTCCAAAAGGCTTAGTACGACCGAGCTGCGAAATACGATTACAGCATCGTATAAGCACGGATGGGCAACTGAGACGATCTCAGCCAAAGAAGCACTCAGCGCTCTGCGATTCGCCAAACGGCTGATGAGCAGACCGCGACCACTCCCGATACCAAATTTTATTTCGACATGTAATGGGTAACACTACTTGAAAGGATTACATCAACTTGATAATCAAACAGCAGAACACTAGGATAGCAATCGGGTCAATTTGACCAACAAACATTGGAATCTTTAACGGGCAAAAGAATATCCATCAATTATATGTATTATATTATATATATATATGTGTGTGTGCGCGTTGGCACTTGCACTCTCTTGTTTACACATCTTTGAAGGACGTCAGCAGCAGAAAGCAGGGCAAGCGGCAACATTGGAATGAAATCAACCAAACGGAGCAAAACACAGCATTACACACTGAACATGTCATCTTCCTCTCCTCACAGTTCTTGGCTTCTCTGGCTGGTAAATCATTATTTTAACACAATGGTCCCTTGCCATGCTTCCCAGAAAATATGGTAAAATCCGGCCTGCTCCTAAGGAATTTTGGGCGGAATGGGATCATTAATGAGCATGATTTGTCAGGTGATCTATCTTGCAAATTTCAATGATACTAAACTATCTCAGGGACTGGATTGAGGATACATGTTCAATCGTGGGCACTCACATTAGGGTCGTCTCCCCTACAAATGGCCAAACATTTGTGCTGGTTGACGATGGAAGTGCGAAGAACCTGTATATATATATACACACCTAGACCGATAATATTAATATTTTAAACATGTTTGGTGGCATTTAAAGATGGCCGAGGCATATGTATGTATGTATGTATGTATGCATGTATGTATGCATGCATGCATGTATGTAGGCAGGTACAGTAGGTAGGCATGTATGCATGTATGCATGTGTACGTGTATATGTATATGTATGTATATATATATATATATATGTATATGTATGTGTATATATATATGTATATGTGTATGTAAATGTAAATGTATATGTATATGTATATTTAAATTAATGTATCTCTCTCTCTCTCTCTCTTTCTCTCTCTCCATCACCTTCAGACAAAGTCTGCACAGGCTGAGGGACGAGACAAAAACCTGGGTCTTTACATAGGTGCATTTCTTTCTTTGCAATGTAGGATCCACCCAATGCCACAGACCATCCCGTGAACCAACCATGATCGGTGGCTATTCTAGATAATCCCAGTCACAGGCGTAGACCCAACCATAAACCCAAATTGGGATGGTGACTTAGGCATTGCGTTCTTTTTTAACCACATTAGCCTCAATCTTCTGTGGACAATTCTCCGTTTGACCTTGTTTACCCCTTTATCTCAAGCACCTCGGAACCAGCTACCACCAGGTCTTCCACCGCAACCCTCTGATAATCAAACGTGGCAATGGAAAAAATACCTAAATTTATGGATGATTTTCCAAGCCGCACACCTCCATTTATAGGGAATTGTCCGACGTCCGATTGCCATATTTGAAAAAGCCGAAGGGTTTTCCGAACGAACGCTTCGCCACAACGCCCAGCAGCTATGCGCAGCTTCTGATTTCGCCGGGTTCGGCCAACGCGCTGCTGTGTGGCCCTAGGCATTGAGTGAAATGCCATCTTTGTTCATGACATCCCATATCCAGTACGTTGTTCGCATCCCATCAAATCCCATTAACTGAAGTCATAAAGCATAATCGAAGAAAGTTTAGAAGTCAAACTTCCGACAATATGGACAAATGAAAAGCAGAGATGGGAAGAGTCAGGGAAGAGAAGAGAAGAAGAAAGAAGATCAAAAAGAGAAAGTCTCAGAAGAAAGAAAATCCCGGTGCAAGAAAAGGTAGGAAAGTCGCGAAACACTGTTTTTCCAATGATTTGTGGCTCTGGAGGGTTGAAAAGTAGGCTTGCTAAAGCGGCGGGTGCGCTGGCTAGATGAGAGATGAAAAATTGCACGCCATTGTGGCGCGAAGCACATTTGCAAGTGAAAACGCTAAAAACACTTCACGTTGAGAACGCTTTTGGAAGTTGAGATGTCGAAAAAGTGCACGCCGTTTTGGCGCAAAGCACATTTGCAAGTGAAAAAGCTCAAAACACCTCACGTTCGGAACACTTTTGGAAGTTGAGACGTCGAAAAAGTGCACGCCGTTTTGGCGCGAAGCACATTTGCAAGTGAGAAAACACCTCACGTTTGGACCACTTTTGTCAGTTGAGATGTCGAAAAAGTGCACGCCGTTGTGGCGCGAAGCACATTTGCAACTGAAAAAGCTAAAAGCATCTCACGTTCGGAGCACTTTTGGAAATTGAGATGTCGAAAAAGTGCGCGCCGTTGTGGCGCGAAGCACATTTCGAAGCCAAAATGTTGAAGACACCAGGGATTCGGACCACTTTTGGAAGTTCAGATGTCGTTTTGCGTGGCAGGCGCAAGGGATTGTGGACCTTGTCAAAAGTGAGAAAAACGTGAAGGTTTTGTAGAATTTTCAACTACAACCACCACTACACCACACTACACCCCAATACACTACACTACAACTACAACTACACCTTCACTACATGCCACTACGCTACACTACATTCAGCTACACTCCACAACACTACATTCCACTACACTCCACTACGCTACACTACACTCAATTACATTCAATTACATTACACTACATTACACTACACTACTTTTCACTACACTCCACTACACTACACTACATTTCACTACACTCCACTACACTACACTACATTACACTACACTCCACTACACTACATTACACTACACTCCACTACGCTACACGACACTCCACTACAACTAAACTACACATTCCATTACACTACACTACACTACACTCCATTCCATTCCACTACGCTACAATATGTTGCTACACAACAGTACACTACACTACACAACACACAACGCACAACACACTACACACTACACCACACTATGCTACACGACGCTACACTACACTAGTTGCATTACACTACACTACACTACACCACACTACACCACACCACACCACACTAGACTCAATTACACTACACTACACTACCCTACCGCACATTGCACTACATTACAATACTTTATTGACATATTATTGACATTATACTACACTCATTACACCACCACAAATGCAACTGCAACTACACTACACTAATTACACTACGCCACAAATACAACTCCACTACACTACAACTACAACTACAGCTGCACTACACCACGCTACATCCAGCAGTTGTGGGTGAGGTGACCGACCAGGTGACCACTGCAACCATTGCATCCACTCCAAAAAACACAGCTCCAACCACCTTTCGGTCCATCAGTGGATTGGCTCTGCCATCCGTGATTCACAACAACCAATCTCTCCTATAGGTTTCCTATTTTTGAAACTTCCGCCACTGCCTTGTGCGGTACTACTGGTATAACTATATCACATGTTAAATCTCTTTGTGCTGGTTCAATCACGTGTTCTCCTGTTATGGATCCCACGTCTTAGTTTTGGTTGTCAAATCACCACTTCCTGGTTATATGACCCCGCATGTTCTTCTTTAAATCATCGTGTTGGTTGGGTCGATTCAAGTTGTTCTTCTTTGGGGCCCACTGGTTTTTATTTGAATCACATGTTGTGCTGTCAAATCATTCTCTCTCCGTGTTATTCTGGCTAAATCGCAACTTGTGAAATTCTTGTTGGTGCAAATCCCAATATTTCTCGCTTACCCTCTGGTAAACTGACATAGCAATTGAAAATCAACATTTTTTAAAATAGCTAAATCAACTATATATACATATAGACATATACTGTATACTATAATATATATCTATATATAATTATATATATGGGCGTTTTATAAGAGTTGTTCCTCCAACTGGTAGCAGCCCTCGGCCTCTCCCGCAACATGCGCCGGCAATTTTCCTTCTCCTTCGCAAGGTGCCGAGGGCAGTTTCCGTTGAAATGTCTAGCACGCTTTTAGAGTTTCCCGTAGTTCGCGGATTCCAGATACATCCAAATACTGCATTGAACTCTGGTAATGAGAAAACAACAAAAAATACAAAGCTATACAACTGGTAGTGATCATGGATACGCTGCGCGACAACCTACAAGCTAGACAGAACTCATGCGGGTAAATCAAGGCCCATTTATCATCGCTCACGTTGCTACGCAAAATCAGAACATCACGAGGTCAATTTTTATCGATGGAACTCATGGGAAAGTGTGTGCCGCAAAGACCATCCGTTAGTACCCGATAAAAATGAGTTTTACCCCTTCTTAATACGTTTACCATTTGCTGGGGGTGTTGAAGGAAGGTCATAGCGGCAATCATGTTCATGAATTCTTCATGTGGGATGCCATAAACCAACTATGATTGCTCGTATACAGAATCCCAAATAGAGGTATGACCAATAATGAATTTACTAAACCCCAGGTGGGGATGGTTCATGGCAGTGGCTTTGCCGCATTGTGCAGTTATCCATTCTGCATCTATGATTGTTGGTTATATATTGACCCGTGTTAGTATTAACCATCATTATTCATTCGGTTTACCACAGTGTAAATACAGTTAAACATGTGTTTCCCAAGTCACATGGGGGGACCCCCAGTCATCATCCATTTGTTTTAAGATGTTCCATTATAAACCATCCAGCTTTTGGGGATCCCCCATGACTATGTAAACCTCTACATATCCTTCACGACAGGGGGAGACCACCTTAACTATTTTGATGGAGGACCATCTCACAAACTCGTCTTCCAAACCACGGTGCGGTGGTGCCCATTGAAAGAATGTTGTGGTTTTTCTTTGTCTTGCTTTACCCAAAAAAAAAACTAAGCATTCTAAGATATATTAAGTATGTACAATAGTAATAGTATACTTTTGGAATACTAAATAACTATATAAATAGTTTATTTCATCACCACCAACCCTTCTTGACCACCAGCTTAGCTACGCACCACGGAACGCAACTCATGGTGAGGCCCCAACTTCTGCGTTGTCTTCGCCCCTGGGAATGCTGTGCATGTCACGCACAAAATCCAGGGATATCCATTGGCGATTGGGGAGGTTGACTTTCAAACAGGGTCTTGTTGGGAGCGTTTTCGGGCTCAACTTGCTAAATCCGCAACGAAATAACCAAAAAACAAAAAATCCGTGAAGTGTCAAGTTTGAACCAGCTTGGCGAAAATGGCCCAGTTTGTGAGCAGCACAAAACATATGATCGCCGAGGGATCACTGCAGATTCCATGAACCGTCACTGGGTATGGAAACGATATGAAGTTGGGAAATGACCTGGTACAATATGATAAAGTAAATGATGTGATACTATGATAATATATAATGCAGAATTTATGATATGATATGATATCGGAAATATATGGAACATAGTATGTACCACATATATATATGTGATGTATGGTATATGATTGATAAATTAAATGATAGGACGTGACATGATATGAGAATGCGACGAAATGACCAACTATAACCGCATCAACAAACAACTATGAGATATCGTACCAAGTCACTGTGGCATGTCTCCAAACCACTTAATGGAGACATAGTTGGAGGCAACTTCGATGGAATTTCGATGGATCGTGAGATCCCACGAGGACCCTCAGGCAGGATATCAGTGATTCATCGTTTCAAATCGCATGACGTTGATCCACTCAAGTACCAGTTACTCTGAGGTTCAGCCGGACAGAATGTATTGCTCCCATGTTGCCTTCTGGTAAAGACTAAAGAACGACAGCAGCAGCAGCAAGAACAACTGCTCCAGGTATGGAATATGTGTCAATATTTACCCCAACAATCAGCCAAATGTAGGTGAATAAACCATACATGGAGCATCTGTGAATTTGAGGGTTGAATACCAAATAATTACTTTACTTCGTGTGATCCCCACCATGACATTTATACATGTTCTTACTGGCACATCTTCTGGCATTCTATCTGGCATATCTTCTGGAATATCTTCTGGCATATCTATCTGGCATATCTTCTGGCATTCTATCTGGCAAATCTTCTGGCATTCTATCTGGCATATCTTCTGGCATTCTATCTGACATATCTTCCGGCATTCTATCTGGCATTCTATCTGGCATATCTTCTGGCATATATTCTGACATATCTTCTGGCATTCTATCTGGCATTCTATCTGGCATTCTATCTGGCATATCTTCTGGAATATCTTCTGGC
>Ga0126342_10015118_pt1 | contig 13542 bp, 14 predicted proteins | sample Cyp1metagenome_FD_92528 | JGI IMG/M metagenome (GOLD analysis project Ga0126342, IMG submission 92528) | Coral microbial communities from Lord Howe Island, Old Settlement Bay, Australia - Cyphastrea 1 metagenome | ecosystem: Host-associated > Invertebrates > Cnidaria > Coral ...
AAATAAATGAATCAATTACTTAAGTAATATAGAAATAAACAAATATGCAAATGTAAATATAGAAATATGTAAATAAAAAATAGAAACAAATCTAAAACATACATGTATATATAATATAAATCTATAAATATATCAATATAAATATAAATGTATAAATATTTAAATACATAAAAATAAATATAATATATATATATATAAATAAATAAAGATATGCATATGCGTAAATATAAATATATCTATCTCTTTATAACTTTAGATATTCGAATATAATATAAACAATGTATCATCATACAATATAATAGAGTGTAACATAATTTAATAGTACATTATAAAAGACAATGTAATATATTACAATATGTTATATTGTATATACAATATATGATATATGTTAGACAATATATAATATATATATACAGTAATATATATGATATTGTAAGTTGCATGTCCGTACAACTTGGTTCATCCAGCCTTTTGAACATGTGTTTTACCCCATTGGCGAGTTTCCCACTTTACCCCCTAGGGAAGGGAACTTGTGCCAAGACGTGGCTTCGCTGTGCTCTGAAAAGACCTTCGCTTGCTGATTGTCGCTGTGATAGTTTGTGCAGGTGCAGCCAGGTGTACTTGACCATTTGATTGTGTACTTTCCATATGTATATATATATATATTGTATATCATGTAAACAAAAAAGTGTACAATATGGAATCTATGTAATGTTATATATACATAATATTATAATGTATAGTGTATACGGATATATATATATATGTATATATATATATATAAGAGATATGATCTTTTCCCTTGAAATCTCTCCATTGCCTTTTACCGCCCACCTCCAGGTGAAGCACTGCAGGGCCATGATCCAGGCCTCCGTGGAGCTCAGCACGGCGTTGAGGGTCACCCCATTGGGCCGCAGCGCGAAGCGCTGGAAGGCACTGATGGCCCGAATGGCCCTGGGCCACTGGTGGCATTTTTCGTAGGCGCTGGTCAGGGCCTGGGAGTTCAACCACTGGAACTGGGACTTCAGTTGGGAAAATGGATTGAGGACCACTGGAAAATAGCTCACCCATCTGCGACCGGTCTTGAATGCTGTCTTATAAAAAAGGATTGAGAGACAGTTTGAGCAAAATGGGTTGCCCACATACATGGATTGAGCAACATTGTCCATGGCTGACTTTCGGTGAAAATTCCTCCACACTACGGTTCTGGTGGGTATCCATCCGTTGGGATGTCAGCTTTACTCAATTTTACTCATTCATCTAGGCTCAAGAGTGTCATAGATCTTGGGTGGATTCCTGTACTGTGACTGTTCAAATCATGCAAAAAAAAACTGAAACTCCACCGAGCTTACATTGCAGCTCACCACATTTTGCTTCAGTACTTGTGTCCTCATGGCAACAAAGAAGTGCTGGGCCAGCTGCCATTTGCCAGACTTTTCCGCAGCACTGATGGCAGCATGGTAGCTGATGCTGTTGGGCCGCAGCTTTTTCCGGCTCATCACGTGGAAGAAGTGGAGACTCCACTGCCACTGCAAACCCTTCTCGAAGGAGCTGAGCAGAGCACTGTAGCAAATGACGTCCGGAACTAGCTGGGACATCTCCATCTGATGAAAGGCAGCCATGGAAAACTGCCACTGGAAGCCTTTCTCAAAGGAACTGATCAGCGCACTGTAGCAAATGATGTTGGCTCTCACCCTTTGCTCCTGCAACTCTTGAAACAGCTCCATGGATTTTTGCCACCTCGAAGTGCGTTCGCAGCAGCTGATAATGGACGCAAAACACACCACGTCCACCAACAACGAAGGTCTTCCACAGAGATTCGCAAAGACCTGAAAGGCGTGGTGCCAATGACTGGCCTTGCCCCAGGCAGCCATCAGAATGCTATAACTTGCCAGGTTGGGCTCTGAAGCTGCTATCCGCATGTTGGAGAAGAGGCGCAGAGCCAGCAGCCACTGGGAGCCTCAAGCGTAGCCATGAGGCAAGTTGCGTTCAAGATGTAAACCGTGCCTATGGATGCCTATGGATCAAAACCCATGTATTTAACTGTTTTTCTCGGCAGGGCGCACATCCACAACGTTGGTGTTCCACAGGCTTAAACACACCATCCGGGGTTACCCCGGCTGGCGAGCCACCATGCGTAAATTTCACGCAAGCATGGCTTGGTCAAAAGGTCTCTATCCACGAACCACAAATGACAATGCGATACTTTTGGAGCACTCAACCATCCAACTTTCGGGACCCCAGGGCCTTGGCCCAAAAAAATTGCACCCATGATGGCCCATACCCAAGTTCCTGTGACGAGAGACCTTTCTCACATGCACTCATGGCCATGTTGTAATCCCTCACGGACCCATCAGCCCGCAAAGTCCATAAGGCCTGTGGCCAATCATCAGCCACCATCGCCATGAGCGACGGAGAGTGACCAGGGGCCAAGGCTGCGGCATCGGTCAAGATTTAAGGTTCCAAACACCGATTCTGGCCATTTTGAGAACCATTTGATCTCGTCCAAGAGTTGGTGAATCAATGGTTTACACATATTTACATTTTTTAACACATGTCCGCCCCCATTACGTCCGATTAGGTCCCCCATTCTCCATCCCGGAGTGGGTTTCTCTGGGTTTCTCAATGGCCAGGTCTGAGTCCTCAGACCACCACAGCAAGGAGTTTCACCTGCGGAACCCGGCGGAGTTCAGATATTCATAAGTTGCCAAACCAAAATCACTCGGCAAGCCGATTGGGCCGATTCTCATTTGCCGTTTTCATTCTGGGCTCTCTTGTCACCCAACTATCACCTGCACCCTGAAAGATCGAAGCCGAGCCCAAAAATGTCGCCATGTCCGCCCGCCAAAAAATATCTTCCCAAGTCCAAGTCTGCGTTCCTATTTCACAAACCCAAAAGATATTGACAACCAAAAAACCAGTCAGAATCACTTAGCCTGAACCGTAAACTTCATCTTGACATAGTGGGTCTGGGTCAAAGTCCAATCTCCCAAAAATGGATGCAGCCATTTGTGGCTTCAGAATGCCCTAACCCTGTCGTGCTGCCGCGCTGCCGCGCCTGTGCCGCTTTGGCTCCCCTCTCCGCAGCCATCAGCGCAGCGGACACCAGAGGGGGCGCCAGCAACTGAAGGCAGCTGGAGCCCAGTAGCCCAACCATGCCCAGCAGGAGCCTAGGAAGGTAGCTTCACCCCTTGGGGGAAGGATGCCATGGGATGCCATGGGATGCCATGGGATGCCATAATTAGGACTTAGGTGCTTCAGCAACAAATGAAAATACCATCGCACGCTTTTTTATGGATTGCGAACTAAGAGCAAGCATGGGATATTCTATATGTACGGACTGAGGCTCCCGGCCACCTCCTTTCAGCATCTGGTAGAATCTGCCAGACCTGCCGCCCTGATACCGCAGATCTGGCGTGCCTCGACGGTAAGCTAGCGCTGGGAACACTGCTAATATGGGTTTTGAGGTGGGTCAATCTTCCCAACCAGAGTTGAGTCATGTTCAATTGCAGACTCAGTGAATCATCCAGTCCTGCGATGATCTATCTGCTTTTCCCTAGATATATGTATATATGTTTATAGTAAACCATCTTGAATTAGTTAATTCCCCGTGTGTTTTGGATCCATAGTTTGAATATGTTTGAATCTCCAGCCAGGCGCTCCATCTCCACACCCAATCCCGCCTCGACCTGGACTGAGTCCCTGAGAGACCGGAGATGGATGAGGGGTCAATTCACATTTCTTCCAAGTCAGGCAATGAAAATGGTTTAAGGCTGTGAAATGAAATCTTGCTCTTCCTGCACTTCACTGTCCCTCCAGTGTCCCTGCAGCTCTCTAAAACAGATCCTCCTAAATGTTCCATGAATTTTCATAGTTTGATATATTTTGGGCGTTTCCAACAACTTGTGAAGCCCCCCGGCCCCCAAATTCATCCAACATCCACCATCATCTACCCTTTCTATCCCTGGCCTGGCCCGGAAGGAACTGCATGGGGAAGCACATGGCAGCCACCTGCCGTCATGTTGTCCGTGTTGTCTCCATGATCTCAAACCTTCGTTGCCCTCGGGAATTTGGCGACTCGACAGGAATTTTCCCGTTTGGGGTTGTGCAAGTTGAAATCTATTGAAGGACAACAAAAGAGCAAAACCATATCTTTTGTTGAGCGCATTAGCTAATCAGTTGGTTTTCAGCAACTTACAACCCAGCATACAGTATACCTCAATCGAAATGTGAAATTGATGAATTATTGCTGCATTACTCTTCCTATCTCTTCGTTTTGCTCACTGGCCCCTCAAGGTCCTCCCCTTCGGTACCTACAAAGAACGTGGACGGCTTTGTTCTCGGCGCCCTCCATGCGATCAGCACCAGGAGGGTCATCAAGGTAGCCCTGGCCGAGGTCGTTTGCATCGCTCATGGCAGGAATGCTGCTCCAGTTCTGGTGAAATTTATGGTAATCAAACATGGCTAGCTGGAAAATCCCTTGCAAGGGAGCACTAAAAATGGAAAATCATCCATAAATGGGGGATTTCCATTGCCGTGTTTGATTGCCAGAGAGAGGGCATTATATCATATCCGTTTCTTTTGGTCGTTTTTGTGGAGTGATTCGGAGGAAAGAGCTATGCTGAAGAAGTGTAACAGCGTGAAAGCTCCTCGGGATGCAGTGATGATACAACCTACCATCCAGTTGCTGACTCTTGGAACAGTAAAAGTATAGAACGGCTACTGATTCTCCACATAGCTGGAATTTTGACAATTTCACAATGAAATGATGGTTGGATTCACCGTGCATTTACCATTCCGCAGTGATGATCACTGATTCGGACCGGGTCTGGGTGGAATCTTCGGAGAATCTCCCGGCCTCCACAGCCGGGAACTTTGCCGACTCGAGCGCCAAACCTTCGAGGGTTTCACCTCCTGGCGCCCGCCATGGCAAGCCGTGGCGGTGTGGGGCGCTGAAGTATATTCAGGATGGTATAGTTAATTATGGATTCAATCATTTGAAATATATATATATATATATTGTGAGTGATCTCGAGTATCACCTTGATCGTGTAGTAGGGGTAAACAGTCTCAAAGTTCAAGCAGCAAACAGCGGTCAGCGACTCATGTTTTCCTCTTGCGATGGTACAGCGGGTATTAAGCCTTCAGGCCCGGTCTTGAGCCATGCAGCGGGGAATGGATGATTAGAGTAGGGATGTCCCAGCTGATGACATGTACGCTGATCCTATGGTGGCACCTGACTTGCATACTTCTCACACCCCCCATGCTTGGCTTATCGCGTATTGCCAGGCACAGGAGCATACGTCAGGGTTAAGAATTTCGCCACAATTCGAATTCAGTTCTGCACCGTGCAAAACTGATTGGTAATGTAAGTCCTTCCGAATTCGGCAGATGTGAAACACGGATCTATTCCCTTCCTCAGCGCTGTACACAAAATCGATCACCCCCGCGGGATCTGTGACGACGCCGAAAGGCAGACATCACGTCACCGTTGATTAAAATCGTTGACCACAGCATTCACCAACGTAGCCGAATGACATGCGCTGGATCGCGCTATTCCCGGCGCCGCCGAATGGCCTACACCGGTTCTGGGCCGGTTTTCGACACAGCACTAACTAAGGAAAATCTTGGGCTCACATAACTGAGGCCGCCTACCTCAGCTCATAGTTGAAAGTTCGCCCATGCATGGAAGTCATCGTGCGTAACCTCACATGCAATAGCTTCAAAATTCGAATCAGGATCACCAGACGCAACACAAACGGCTTGAACGACGTTCGATCGCCACACATCAAGGTCCTGACATTTCGGCCATGGCTTAATGGAGATCTTCTCATGCTCTTTTCTCGATATACGAGTAATACAATCTTTCACATCTTGTCCCTGATCATTGGAACCAATGCTTCCATCTTGGCCATTTCGTTGGTCCCAGAGTCCAGGAGGATTATCAGGCACAGGATCTAGAACTTCATTGTTCGTCCCTTTCAACGTCTCCTGTCCCTCTTTCACCTGTTGCACCCAACTCTGGTACTCTTTCATCTCATCGTAGTGACGTTAATTGAGCACGGGCTTCAGCCTGTCGAAACTTTTCTCGAAGATCGTCGGCTTCGCTGGTGGTCTGTCCATTGCCACCGAAAGTCGCAGGAGGTGGTAGTAGAGATAGTTCATGACTGCGATTGATGGAAGGTGCTTTTGGGGTTCCTCCCACAGCCGACCCTGGTAATACAAAAGAAGGTGTCTTCGCCTTTGGCAATGATATCATTGGGCAGAGTGTTGTAGGTGGAACCGATGATGGCGATGCTGGTACCGGAGTCGCCGGAGCGGCACCAGATGACGAAGCCGTTCTGGATGCCAACTTCCGATTAGCCTCTTGCAGCTCCACATAGAGAGTTGCATTCTTCCTGACCACTTCGTCACGCTCTTTAGCCACCATCGTATGCATCTTCCTCCACCTATCTGCTTCATCCTCTTCCACGTTGAGCAAGGCCTGAGTCAACTTGGGGTTGGATTCTATGCCTTCTTGGAGTTTCTTGATCTCGATGTTCGCCTTCCGTAAGATCTTCAATCACCTTCACGTTCACGTCATCATCATGACCTCTGGCACGAGCACGAATCTGTTCTGCAATCCTCGACCGCAGGTTGCTGTTGATGTCGATCAAGGTGACATTCTCGTCCTTGAGCTCGTCTATGACGTTTTCCAAGCTCAATTCCCTGTCAATTTGCAACTGCCTTTCCACATATGCTGAATCCTTCTTGTCGGCCAGCTCTCTTTCATATCTTTCAAGGTAGAACTCCTTCTCGGCGACCTCGACTTCGTTCATTTCCTTCAGCTGACGTATCTGAAACTTCAAATCATCAGCGTCCATCTCACTCAACAAGGCTTGATGTCCAGAATCGTGTACCACCATCTTGATTCGTTCACCCTGTTCTTTGATACGACGATCCTTTTGCTCGATGATTTCATCCTTCTTCGCCAGGCTCTCCGAAAGCTCATTGATGGCCATTTGCATCTCTGCCGCACGCTCATCACAAAGTGCTACAGCTTGTCGTCCATGTTCCATGACCATCTCATTGTTCATAGTCAGTTCCTGAGAGTTCGCCTCCAGCATCATCGCCAGAGGCTCCATCTCTTCCTTGTTCGCCTTTTCCCTGTCGTTGACATACTGTGCATGCCTCACGAAGTTGTAATCCACTTTGCCGGAACTCCGCAGCCGCTGTCTCCGATTGCTCATGTTGTTCACGGATCTGACGGACCGCATTCTCCAGTTCAGTGTGGCAGCGTTCCCTCATCGCAATGCTCTCCTGAATGATGTGGGCTGTGCCTAGTTCTCCACGTTTCCCAAGCTCAATGATTCTCATCCATCAGGTGTGCCTCAGCGAGTGCTTGGGATTGCTCATTCAGCATATTGTGTGCATTGACAAGGGAAGCCCGCATGTACTCCATTTCCGTATTGACATGTTCCTGATATTCCTCATGGTGTTGATGAGAATAGACCTCTACATTGTGAATCATCTGATCACGATGACTGAGAGCATCTTGAAACAGTTTCAACCTGCCCTCCAGTTCAGTCCTTGCTTGTTCACTTCGATCCAGCTTCGCATTGCTATGTTATTGTAGCTGACGTCGAAGTCGAAATTCTCCCTCATTCCTCGACGCACTGCCCGAAGGTTTCCGCTTAGATGAAATCGCTGAACGGCCGGCCCCATCTTCGCGCGTGACCACGTCCGAAGGTACGAGGCCACTGGAATCCCCAATAGCAGTTGACGGTCGCCGAAATGGCTGGGATCTTGCTGATGTCGATCGTCTGGCACTTCCTCTGTTCGACATGATGTTGCTCACCACGGTGAAGCTGCTTGTGGATGCGCCACTTCCAGGTGCTACATATGACACTGTACCACTGTACCACCACCACCGCTCTCCATGGACCCCAGCGTGTCATTGATTGCCGCCGGTGCCGCCGCAAAGGAGTAGTGAGTCTCATTGCTGCTTGACTGGGTTTCTGAGACATTGCTCTGGCCTCACTGCAATGGGTCACTTCCGTTTACCACAGTCCAACGACTTGTAGTAGGTCAAGTAGAGCAGGATGCCCAAGTCAATGTCCGAGCCAACGATCGATTCGCCCACCGGAGTGGGGGAAGCAACAAACCAGGTAGGTGCACTCTTCAGACAACTTGCCGTCGGACTCTTCCGCGTTGTAGAACCACCGTACGCCCTGGGTAGAGCGTACGGCTGATAACCTGTGAGTGATCTCGAGTATCACCTTGATCGTGTAGTAGGGGTAATCAGTCTCAAAGTTCTCAAGCAGTCAGCGACTCATGTTTTCCTCTTGCGATGGAACAGCGGGTATTAAGCCTTCAGGCCCGGTCTTGAGCCATGCAGCGGGGAATGGATGATTAGAGATGTCCCAGCTGATGGCATGTACGCTGATCCTATGGTGGCACCTGACTTGCATACTTCTCACATATACTGCATTTATTTATTTAATTTAATGTCATCTATTTATTTGGTTATGTATTCATTTATACATAATTATACATATCGTATGTATGTATATATATATATACATTATGCAGTGGGACAGTTTGAATACGCAATCTGGATCATTTGTATTGATATACTTCTGAAGTCAATCTCAACACGGCATTGTTGGGTCAAGTTCACGCATTTGCCCAGATGAATCATCGTTGGGGCACCATATGTAGATTGGCTGAGCCTTCCATAGATGATCAGATGATCTTCTGATTAGAATCTTCGATGAATTTGGGATGCTTGGGGAACAAGTTCCCCTGCCAAATCTTGGCATGATAGTAGTAGAACTGCGGATGATGCCACATGCATCTGCAACATGGAATTATGGTGTCTTTGTTTTGCAAGTAGGGATATGCCAAGGGCATTCCACATCTATCTCTCTACCATGTTTCTATGCAAGTGATACCTAGCTGTGACCCTCAACAAAAAGGTCGTCTTGTGACCCATTGAAAACGACACTTCAAACGTTTTCACAACTTGTTTCATGAACATGAATTCAATAGCATAATAAACAGTAGTAAACCCAATCGTAAGCCGATCCCGCTAATATTAAACACGCCCCTGAAACATATTTGAGACCATTTAAGTAGGTGGTGTTAGATTCTGTTAAATCTCTTAGGGCATGGGATTAATCATTCTCAAATGGTAGTTGTTTATCTTGGATTTGCTGAAACGGAAGGCCACGAAACATCAGAAAATATTCCCTTCCCAGCCTTAATCGACTCCCCAAGTAGAGGATTTCCCATCTTGAGCAAATCCAGGTAGCCTTGGGTGTTTTCCCCACCGTCCTTGGCCACTGCCACAGAACCGCCCGCGATCAGAAGCAAGGCGCCTGAAGTGCCGTGTGCGAAATGCCGGGGCAAGGCACTGGGGTGGAACATTGGGGGAAGTGGGCTCTGAACATAGGGGATTTAATGATGAATGAATGGGATATCATTGGTATGAATGGGGACCATATTGGAAATTAGATTGAACAGGAATGATTTCACCAACCTGGGAAAGGGATGAAATGGGGGTTCCCCATACTAATTGCTAAGCATCATTTATGACAGGATCCGTTCGTAGACAAATGTCGCAGGGATACACAAGGAAGGGGGAACAAAAGCACATGAGAATTCAAAATACGGACATGAACAATGAATTGTGATTGCAAAACTGGAGGTTCAACCCATAGAGATGTCAGCACATTCGTCAGTATGCATCATCCAACCAAGAAACGTGAAAAGGATTGAAAGGGTTGAAAAGGGTTGAAAAGGGTTGAAACGCATTGAAACAGATTGAATATGTCCAAAACCATCCAAAAACACCAATGACGGCAAGAGGACGTTTGGAGGTTTTACTGTGTCCCTGAAAGGAATACCGTCCCTTGACCCCTACCTTGTGTCAAGCCTTGAGACGTTGGTCTCTATTGGGATTATAAGAGCTTCACAGCCAAGGTGCAGATTGCCACAGAACGCTGTGTGTAAAAGGGCGACATGTGGAACAAGTCCAACAGAATTTCGATGACAATAAGCACCTCATCAACGCATCCATGGTCAAGTTACATGGGATTAATGGAGTATGGTCCATCAAGCATCATTAGAGATTTTTTAAATAGTGGTCTAGATTACAGTAACCCTGCGTATTAATAGGGGATGAATCCCGCAATATGATTAGTGACTCTGAGCTATGGCACATATTATGTCAGACCCTTGATGTCACTTGAATAGAATCAAATAAACCCCTGCGCATCAATTGAAGGTGCAGAATGGTTGATCCTTGGAGCAAGTATTGTATCCATTGCACTACCAGGGATCAAAGCAGTTGAAGAGCTATAGCACCGACAAGAGCAACTAGTGTAAGTGGTGTAGCTGTTTGAACATGGTGAAATTGCGATGTCTCAGACAAGACCAAGTGCAACCCAGACACAATGACGATCCACTCCTCAGCCGACAAACGACCATCGGACCATCCAATTCCCTGCTCCAGCTCCCAACTGAAGCCTGAAACCCCCCAAGATTACACGGCCCCGCAAAAATCGATTCGCTAATAAACCCTGAGTAGTGTGTGTTGGTGGTTAATAAGTCCTTTATAAACCCAAAGATGATTTGGGCGGAGTTGTCCCCCTCTCTTCCATCAGTTCCCCATAATCTGCTTGGTTTTATACCTTATCTCCCAACATGTCCGCCTAAAATGGTTGGTTTTAATGCCATTCTATCGTCTTATACCCACTATTCCCTGATAAAATACTTGCTTTTATATTGCTCTATATATATATGTATATAATTGTATACATATTCAAAAACCCCATGCAGTCCCCCATAGGTTTTTGTTTGACCCCCGAACTTCCTTGCAAGGCTTCCAGTTTATTGGAATGCTTCACCTCCAACTGGGTCTGCAGAAAGCTGTAGAGGTCGTTGAGCACCGCCAGGCGCTGATCCAAAATCTCCACCTGATGGACGATGATGGTTACCGTGTGTGCCTGGAAACCCGACAAGAAAATGGTGATTGATGTGGATTGATACCACCAATAATATATCATATGTGTACGGATGTAACAAGTATAGTTTGGGGTTATAAATATGTGCTATCCATAAATTGTTCATATCAATAAAAGTGGGTTTACCCAATAGTAGATGGTGTTTGTTTTTTGCCTCCAAATGGGAATGATGGTGCAAGGCCATAGGTGGGTTATATACATATATTATATATATATACCTAGCTGCTACTTGGACGTCTTTGGCATTGATTTCACTGCTTTCGGATTGGGGTACCATCAAACTTATCAAGATTTGTAGGGAAATCTGTGCTGATCTGTTTGAGGTGGTGTTACATATCACTCAAGAAAAATGGAAAATCGTGAAGTCAAGTCCAGTTCAAGCTCCAGAAATCACAGCAATTGCCTCCCATCAAACTCGGTGTTGAACCATGTTGAAGCGCTCAGGGTCCCCACCCGCTTGCCAACTTCCAGGTACTTCCTGCAGGCTTCGTACTGCCTGAGGGACATGGACTGGTGTTCTCATGGGAAGATCATCTAAATTCATCCATGGGGACATAGAACCGACGTTGTTGGGAACCTGTGACTCCATCAGTGACACCAAGGGACCGGAAACGCGAACTGGGCGAACTGAGATTTCCAACCGGCATGCCCCATACGAACAATGTAATCTCAGCCCTCAAACTGCTACTGAGTGGGGCAATCATCTAGATTTGCCAGAGCCCACAGTCCTTGGATTCAAAGTGACACCAAGACTCTGAGTTTAATCTCTCTATTTCTGTCTCTACACACATCTCAATATCGTGAAGTGTACCCTTCGCCCTTACCCGAATCACCCAGGATGCACCCAGCTGCGCATCAAACCGGTCATGCTCCCACAGAATCTCGGGCGTTCCCAGCATGTCTGTCTGCAGCGTCAGGGAGCACTTGGTGACAAAAATGGCACCCATCTGCCTCCGGTGAAAAGGAACGACTGTGAGAGGTACCCTCTGGTAAACGTTTACATAACTATGGAAAATCACCATGCTATTAATGGGAAAACTCACTATAAATGGCCATGCTCAATAGCTATGTTACATATGTTAAATTACCAGAGGGTACCCCGTTAATGATGCTAATGCTTCAGAGGGTGCAACTCCCTTTGCCAAGACAAAGTCGCATGTGGACATCGCATGAATCAAAATCGCTGGACACTTGAAACGGCAATAAGAAACAAATGTGATCATGTGGAGAGTGGCACGACCAGTGTCTTGCCTACACCCCTCAATTTGTTGACTATTGAAAAATATCCAAGAATGTCCAAGTTTTTGGCAATATCATCAATTATGGATCAATATGTCATCCATGCAATACTTGACTAACCATTCGTAATGATCAATTTGCATGTATCAACCATTAACAGTTTATTAACCGTTCAGTGCCCAATTTACACTTATTAATCATTAAGATTCATTAAACATGTTGTGTAACTGTTGATCCAAGACCGCAAGATCTTCCAGCGAGACTTCACCCATCCCACTGGATGGAAATCAGCATTTTTGTTGAAAAAATGTTCCCTGAAACCACAAGAAAATCCTTAGTATTCATTCTCTGAAAAAAAACGAAACTATTTCATTTGATTATTCGAAGATTTAAGAAACCCCAAGAAACTTCCAAAGAAACCCTGGATATTGAAAAGTCCTAATAATACCCCTGAACCCCCAATGAAGCCAGCCACATCTTCACCAATTTCTCATCCATGTCGAACGTCCCATACTGCGCCAAGGCTTCCGGGATGGGTTTCGCCTGGTGGTGTGTGGGGTGGATGTCGTTCGCCTTCATGATTTTTACATATTTTTAATCATCAATAATTACATATGATGACGCATCTATCTATGATAATGCAGCATAATCATACGATGATCACATTGCATATTTTTAGCATATCTATATACTAGGTGTACATTATATGTATATATATATATGCACATGTCACATTTGCTAGAAACAGACGAGAACCATGCGTTAATTTAAAGATACAGGAAAAAACCGGTCGACCAAGCCATGGTTTCCCACCTTCTCGATGCTGGCATCCACGATGGTCTCAAAGACCGCCAGCTTCACGCTTTGAGCAAAGGCGTAGCCTTGAATTCCAAGCGCAGCTTCCGGGGTGGTGGGCGAAGTGGTTCGCAACTGGGTACGCCCTGGTGGAATACGCATACGTGCATATATATATATATAAATGAATAACCTCATCTGCATGGCCAATCTTAGATACACTGCAAGTATGTATACATACCTGTATCTACATATAAAATATAAATATATACTGTAATATATATATATATATTATATATTAGATATATATATATATTGAAGTTTAAATATATTATATATCATATGTCTTTTGCTGTATTAAATATAATATGTTATATGTGTTTAATACATTATATATTTAATATTATATATGTTCAATATATTATTTATATAATATATTAAATACATACAATTTATTTTATATATATAATAATTCGTATATTATATATATATTATCTTAAAT
>Ga0126342_10015119_pt1 | contig 13542 bp, 12 predicted proteins | sample Cyp1metagenome_FD_92528 | JGI IMG/M metagenome (GOLD analysis project Ga0126342, IMG submission 92528) | Coral microbial communities from Lord Howe Island, Old Settlement Bay, Australia - Cyphastrea 1 metagenome | ecosystem: Host-associated > Invertebrates > Cnidaria > Coral ...
GAGAGGGAGAGGGAGAGGGAGAGAGAGAGAGAGAGACCAGACAGACAGACAGACAGAGAGAGAGAGAGAGAGACGAGAAGAGAGAAAGAGAGAAAGAGAGAACGAGAAAACAACAAAAAAAAGTGGAGAAAAAGAAAAAAAGGTAGAGAAAAAGAAAAACAAGAGAAACAGAGAAAACGAGAAAAAGAGAAAAAGAGCAAAAGAGAAATACAAAAAAAGAGAAAAAGATGAAACGAGGACAAGAGAAAAAGAGAAAAAGAGGACAAGATAAAAAGAGAAAAACATATAAGGAGAAAAAAAACAAGAGAAAAAAGAGGAAAAGAGAAAAGGAGGAACAGAGAAAAAGAGAAACAAAGAGACAAAAGAGGACGAGAAAAGAGAAACAGATAGAAAGAGAAAAGAGAAAAAGAGAAACCGATAAAAAAGAGAAACCGACGAAAAGAGAAAGAGAACTAGAGAAAAAGAGACACATGGAAAAAGAGAAAAGATAAACATATAAAGAGAGAAAAAGGAGAAAAAATAAAAAGGAAAAAACATAAAACAAGGAAAAGAGGAAAAGAGAACAAGAGGAAAAGAGAAAAAGAGAAAAGAAGAAAACGAGAAAAAAAGAAAAAGAGAAAAAGAGTAAACACGAAGAAACGATAAAACATAAGAAGATAAAAAGGGAAAACGATAAAAAAAGGAAAAGAGGAAACTATAGAAAAAAGAAAAGAGAAAAGAGCAAAAGAGAAAAAGGGACACATATAAAAAGAGAAAAAAAAAGAAATATAAGAGAAAAAAAAAGACGCAAAAGAGAAAAAGAAGAAAAATAGGAAAAGACAAAAAGAGAAACATAGAAAATGAGGAGAAGAGAAAAAAATAAGAGAAACGGAGAAAAACATAAGAGAAAAAGGGAAAAAAAAGAAAAGCGGAAAAAAACAAAAAAAAACAGAGAAAAAGAGGAGACGAGAAAAAAAGAAAACGAGACAAATGGAAAAAGAAAAAAAAATGCGATGGTAGCCGCACAGTGTAGCCAGCAGTAGCCATCCATCTTAAGCTTCTGTAGATGCCGTGCCTCAATTGGCCTAGGCAGCAACCACTACAGTACCGCAAGGCAGGGTTTGGCAGAGATTTCAGTGCATTTACAAGATGGTAAGATCTTTAAAGTCATGCATTGGCTAGTTCTTTCCTGTCCGCTTCGTTGGCGATCATGTTTGCAACACCAGTTCTTACAATACCAGCACGTCCGCCCACATTGGCAAGTCAAAAAACTGCGAGTTGCTGATGAATATGGCTTCAATTTGGCTGGTGAGAGGTTACTGTAACTGACTTCTCAACTTCCCGTCGTTTGCTTCTGAAACTTCTCGTAGGAGGACTCAATTGCTTTCCGAATGCTATCGAGAATGGTTTGTTCCATTGCCAGCCGGAATCATATTGCAGCGTCTCAGCCAATCTAAGCTGCAGTAAGAGGGGTGTTGAAATTTTACTTCCCAAGACTGTTAAACACCAGCCATGAAATTGATTGAACATGTACAGTGTGGGATTTGATAGGTCCTCTGGACTTATTGCACCTTCTATAGAAATTGATCACTTCGCAGAGTAACTGTCAGCTGTACAATTCCCTTATTTCATATCGTTTGAGACTTGTCCTGCATAAGCAACTCACTACTTAGGAAGAAAAGTCAAATCCCGAGTTCGAATTACAGTAGATTCGAACTAGATTCATGAAACATAGCCACTAACACCAGCACAAAGGAGATGCCTTGTGACTGCAATTGAGGTAATCAGGCTGACGCTTTGCAGTTAGGAACTATGTCCCTGGACGCGTGCATGAGGCAATGTTTGTCGCAACTCGCACGCATTTAGGATTGGATCTGGCTTGGAAGAGTGATTGCACCGATGTTTGCGCCTGGCTCATGCCAATGAAGGTGACCAAATGTTTGAAGAACAAAGAATGGTGAATTTTGGTGCATAAGTGCATAAGCCAAAAATATTGAAAGATCTACTTCATTCGTGTTTTTTCATATTTCTTTGCCTTTCCAATTTGCAGCATTCGCAGGTACGATTGCGGTGCCGTTCAATATGACTGCAACACGGATTGCTGGCTGCTGAGGCAGGCAGCCAACCCAAAGAAAAAATTCAAAGAAACTCTGAAAAGATCATGTGCGCAGCTGTGCGCATCATGCTTCTATCAATTTCTGAGAGATTCGGGACAATCTTGCGCAGGACTTGTGACAGCTATGTCACTACCTCATGCGGAAGCAGCGTCTACCTACGAGATTCTCAGGGATGGCCTGTGACTGGACGATCAAAAATTGGAGGGGGGCCCTGAACAGACGGTGGTTAGGAGGGAGATAAGGAGCTATTAGTATCTACTAGGTACTGTATCCACATTCCGATTCCCTATCAAATGGGGAGCCAACAAGCTACAAAGAGTTTCTCAACCACATCATAGTTTTCAAAATGCCATTTTGATTGACCTTGATTGTTTTTGATTGTTGATGCTCCTTTCTTTGCGGGACTGTTCGCTTGTGAGTCTTTGTTTAAGAACTTTGGCCTTTGCTCGAAGGCAGCCACCACAACCACCACCACAATCTTTGGCGAATGCTTCCCTACGACTGCAATGTCGTACGACTTTGCCGACTTTTTGTGTCAACCAGCAGTGTACTGTGGAAACCAGGCGCGCACAAGTTGAAGGGTCGAAACTTTAGACGAAACTTGTACAAGGTCAATACTTTTATATTACTTTTACAAAGAAATGTTTGCCTCTTAGGCAGTAGGTCGTGATTTCAGACGTGTGGAATTCTGAGACAGCAGATGTGTAAAACAGCGGGAAAACTGCAGTTGTTGGTGAGGAGGCTTTTGTTTCATGTTTCACTGTTTTTTTGTCATTCGACTCGATCCTGAATGGATCCGAATCCATCCGAGTCCCAGAATCCTTTCGATGTCGTGACTCTGAGCCTTGATGACCAGGCATACGCTGGCATGTTCGGGGCCATGACGATACATCAATGTGCGGAGATGTGCAGGCACAACTCCACATGTCAGGCCATCCAATACGACTGCAACTCTGAACCTGGGATGAGTATGGATATATATATATATATATTAGATTATGATAGATGGCCGAAGCATTGGACTTTGAAGATACGCGAAACATCCTGAAAGATGATTATATAATAATAATGATAATAATAATAGTAATAGTAAAGAATAATGATAATAATAACAACAACAATATTTATAAATGATAATAATAATAATGATAATAACAATAATAATAATAATGATAATAATAATAATAACAATAATAATAATAATAATATATATATTTATACATGCGCACACACACATATAGATTATACACAAAACGTATATAAAACACATAGCACATATCAATCCATACCAGCAACTTGGTAGAAGGCTATATACTCAGCTGTACTGTGTGCTGTCATTCATGATGTGTTCAACCCAGGATTGCTATCTATTGGATTCTTGTACTACTCAAATAACCAGCGTTTGTGGCAGCAGCGTGTACCTCAAGATTTCTTCAGCAACGAGCGTCCCGGGTGGTACCTATCTGCTGGCGGATGGTCACACGTCAATCACCTACAGCCCTTCCTCATGCGACTACGACGATTGTGCGGGACCAAGCCAAGATAAGTCATGACAGTCAAATCAGTCAAACATTTTATAAATTTTATCAGTTTGTCCACACTTGCACACTTGCAAGAGCCCAAGCAACCCGTCCTTTGGATGATCAACCCTCCATGGGCATTCACCTTAGGGATCCTTAGGGTTCATTGATTCATTGATGTTCATTGCGTCTTCCTGCGATTGAAATCAAACTTTTGTGACTTGATGGTGGTTTCCGCTTGTTTCCGATTGTTCCGACATGGTGCAAAGGCCTCGTCACCGCCACGTGTCCAAGCGGCAGCTCGCCTATTGAGTGTGCGACTATCCCACCTCAGAGTGGGGATGGTGCCTATCAGGCGAGGGATGAGATGGCCAAAACGTTCTCAAGAGCGTAGCGGCATAGCCACCTGTAAGCCGAAGACAACTTGAAACGACAATAAACATGCTGCTGTGTGCTTTCAGTGTCAGTGTTGACAAGATGTTAAAAAAACTTCCACCAATCACTGGCTCTAAATTAAGCTTGAGACTCGTGAAGTACAATGGCGTAGTGACATAGTTGCAGACCATTTGAGATGTGCCAGGGAACCTATTCAAGTGGAGTAATCCACGGAGCTGTCAGCAGCTGTGAAGCTAAAGGGCAAGGCAGTTCGAAAACAGTCATCGCACAGGTGGGCTGGACGGGTGTCACTGGCGAACAAAGCATGGCATGCCATGGCATGCCATGGCATGCCATGGCATGCCTTTTGAATCCTTTGATTGATTGATCCAGCTTGATGTCGATCCCTTTGTCCTGGGCTGTCCTGGTGCCTCGAGCAGCTCAAAAACTCTGAGTAGTCCCATCCAAGAGACTTTTCCAAGTATACCTCTTTAAAGCCTCTGGATCCGCGACATGGATCGATTTGTTCCAAGATGTTCCAAGAGAGTGGATGGCTCATTGCTGGGATCATTTGATATCAATCCTATGGTACATTTAGGTACGCGTCACGATTTTTGATGATTTTAAACTTTTAAACCCCATAAAATGGATATAAATGGATGGCTTATGTAACTTATTGTACTTATATACTAATATACACGATCTTACACGATGCACAGATTTTTCATGGTGCAGTGTCTTGCAGTGTTGAAATTCTGCAGAGACTCTTCCGATGAGCTGACAGGCCATCTGCTCCGACCTCGTGGACACACATTCCGTCGCCTTGGTGGCGAGGGAGTGCTCCGGGCTATGGCTAGGGCCAGGGTAATATCGGGGTGTCCTAAATATCCCCAAACCTATATGTATACGCAACGTACCTGTACAATCCTGTACACAATACGCACCTATGTTACCCTTTGTCCTATATTAATCTATATTAATTTGTGATTGGCATTGGTGATTGATCCAATTCAGGAACTCCTACCGGCCTTAAAAGGGACAGATGAGCCCAGATAGACATGCAATTTTTCAAAGGGGGAAAGGCTTGGTCCCCACAGGAGTTGTTGCAGCGTCCGGACATTTAAGGTCCCCTCCTGGGCGGACGTTCTCCCAAAGTTTCATTGGGGGTTTTCTGAACGTTGTGATTTGTTCAGGATATATTTCAGATTGATTTAGGGTTTGCTTAGGGTTGGTTTAGATTTTCTTTAGGGTCAGTTTGTTTAGGGTTTATATGGGTTTATTTACGGTTTGTTTAATTAATTTTCGTGCTATTTAGGGTTGTTCAGGGTTTGCTCACGGTTGTAGTGTCTAGGGTTATTTAGTGTTGGTTTAGGATTTGTTACGTTGTTTAGGGTTTATTTAGGGTTAGGTTATTTTGGTGTTCTTTCAAAGTCTTGCGGTTTGTTGAGGTCTCAATTAACGGCTCGAAACAATGCAAATTAGAGGAAATCTTTAAGATATGCTTCAAAAGGTGATTTCGGCACCGTCTTAGGTAGGCGCAACAATGCCATGAGACGCAGGTAATATCAGTATTTTGCATGCTCGCAGTTTGCGAAAAACACGCATGGAAACAACACAGCAGATTGCAGTCCCGCATGCAATTCGGTGGATTTCGGGCAAACGTCAGCCCCCTAGCGAAATAGTCATCCAGTTCGGAAAGAAAACTCCAAAAGAAAGTGACGATATCAAGTGGCGTGGGTCAGGGTAAGAAAGGTCCAAGTGACCAAGTGTCAATACTTTCCAAGTCGAAAAACTCTGTGGTTGGACGCAAGTTGTAGCACAAAATCATCTGCGCAAAAATGGGGGTTCATTTTTCCAACATGGTTCCAACCGGCGGCTCGCGCCAAGGAAGGAACATCGACAATGACCACTGGCGATTTGTGGGTGGAATGTAGCGATGGTTCTGCTGTCTCCTGCAATTGCTGGACAGCATGGAGGGTGACGGAAGTATGTGGTGAAGGCCGAGGCGAGGCCAAAACGATCCAACAAGTTGATTCGAGGAGGTTTCCTAGAATGGGGGTACCCCCAAATCATCCAAGATTGGACCCTGTTAGTATTGAACCCCCATGATTTTGGGATTCCCCTATGTTAGGAAACCACGAAATAGTGAGAGAGAGAGAGAGATAGATATATATATATATAATGATATAATTATATATATATATAAAGTATATGTATATATAAGGCATAGTGGCACAGCAATGGAAGGCATGGTGGCATGGGTAGGGGAAGGGCCTAACAGATCTAACGGTACTGGCACTTTTCGTGGTCTAGCCTTGGTCCAGGCACATTCGCTCCTACTATTACAGCAGGCAATGCGCCAAGGTGCCAGATCGGGAGATGGAACAAGGAAGACAAGTGTCACCTACTAACATCTTATAACTATCCATGCGTCCACCTATCCAACCATCCATCCATTTGTTTGAATGCATATGCAATGGTTCAAGGGCATTTTCCGTACTGTCTGTAGATTCAATTACTGTGAGGCTTTAGGAAGCGAATGAGCGGCTTTTTGTGTCTCAGGTGCGAGCAGACGATCCCGACGTCTGGCGACGGTGGTGGAATCAGTGCAATTTGTGCAAAAGGCGCGGGGGCGGATGAAGAATTCATCGGAGTGTATTTGGAGGTTCCAATGTCTCCCAGAAAGGACAGATACCAGTGACTTGCACCAACAATCACCAGCAATCACCAGCAATAAATCTGAGTCCGGCATCGTCTCCCTGAGGAAAATACTCGGCAAGTTATCTTTGGTCTTCCAATGTCATCACTGCGGATGACTCTGTGCAGTGTCCTTGAAGCAGTAGCGCTGCTCGAGCGTGTTTCTTCACGGCAAACACAAAGCAGGGTTCTACATCGCATCCAGATTTTTGGATTATGTACAGTATCCAGATATTTGCCTGAGTTGGCAATATCCTGTGAAGTTGAGATTTGGTGGTTTCATTTTCTAGATACTGCATCAAAATCACTGAGAATCAAACATCACCTTTGTTCTCTAAAAGAACTTCAGTTTGTTTTTAATATTCCGGGTCTGCAATTTGAAGCTTCTTGTAGCCGTTCGTATATGATTACTTATTTAGACGAAGATTTGAACGAGACACATTGCATGATGGAAAATGAATGAACACAATGGGTAACTAGATAATGATGGAAAGGCCATGAAGGCAATAGCCTCAGAATCTGATGCACAGCCAAGGTACTGCGGTTGGTCACAGGACCTGTATGCCACTACTAGTAGTGAAATTGTAGAGGCGCTTTTTGGGATCCTTCGGGTTTCAACTTGTTCCTCGCCGAGTGTTTTTTTTTTTTGGAGGGGTCACATAGTGTTTCACAACCGTTGGAGGCGGACTGTCGCGCCTGGATGATCGAAGACGATTCCTCACTTGGTGGCTGCAGAAGCACTGAGTGCACCCGCTTGTCGGATGCTTGGCAGATTCACAAGAGACCCCTTGAAACTTGTCCCTTCCGCGGATTGTACCATGCAACTCATGTAGTAGTTTTCGCTTTGCGACAATGCGATTGCAAGGAGCGTAACAATGTAGGGTTTGGTACTGCAGAGAACGCATCACAAGCAGCTCCGAACGTATCTACTTCTACTTGTCAGTTTGCTCATTCATTCATGTGATTCGTGTGCTTGTTTGCATAGTACTGCAGAGTATCCGAGCATGTTACAGTGTACAGCAAAAAAACAGGGCTTCATTCGGCACCTTTGAGGATTGCGAACGAATTTGTAGCCGATGTGGCCAATGCACTGGGTTTCTCCATAGCATTGTTCTGGGTGGCTTGTCATTTGGGAGAGGGGCCGGAAGAATGCAATCTGAGGCAAAGGTAGCAAGGGCCCAATTCAGCCTATCACGGTGAAGCAGTCCGCATGATTGCAGATTCCATTCAGATTGAAGTCTGTTGAAGGTTGAGCAATGATGTTGAGGCCTTGCAATGGCTAAGGTGCTGAAGTCACGAGCGGCCTTTTTTGCACAATGGTGGTGGCACCTTCAAGTTCGGGGATCAACACCATTCTCGATCAACCGCCCGATGTGATGATGGTGGGTGCGGTGGGTGCAGTTTTCTATGTGAACACCAGGACTGGCACGGTAGCTGTGAGACATTGTAAGAATAGGGCGATTAGGCCTTGCTTAGCCTTGCTTCATTTTTCCATATGTTACCATATGCATGCTTCATTGATCAATCATCCGTACATCTTCATCAAGAAATCTCGCAACAGAACAATCCACCGAATCCACCATCCTCATCCATCGGGACCTTAGCGTTTCTTTTTCAGCACAGCGTCCTGGCCAGCGATCAGGCACCAGCAGTGCAGTCGCATGGCTTCCATCTCCCGGGTCAGCCTCTTCAGCGACAAAGCGTGTACAACTTTGGTTAAACCCACCTCTGTCGTAGATGACCTTGGAAGCTTGTCATAAAAAGATTCATAAAGTGTCAGCCAGTACCAGTATGGTCATGCAGTTGAGTGCAGCAAGTTCCATCGGGATTTTCGAAGGGGAAGCAGATGGGGCACACCAGGGGAAGCAGCACCTGGTCGTATAGCAATTTGTGCCGAGGACAATCGCTTTCTGGACACTGGTCATACATTCACTCCTATGTCCCTACATGCTTCTCGGCCATCGTTACGGTAGTAAAGTGTAATGGTCAGTAAAACTTGCATTGGAGTGCCAGCGTTCTTGTGAAACGTCCTGCGAGCGACGTGCAGAATTTGTTCCAGAGCGAGGGATTAAAACGCAAGCAATCTGTATCATCAGCAAGTTCTAGCAGCGGTAGATTAGTTGCTTGTTGTCTCAGGTCTTCCAAACTGTGTCTTGGAAGACTCCTTCTACAAGGCTCGAGCGGCGTGGGTCATGGAATTCAAAAGGCAACGTAGCTATGCTGCCGCTGCATGGTGGCCGAATTCGATCCTCGTTTCAGGCGGCCTTCGCACAGAGCACGGGGGTTCTTTGTGCAGTGCTCCACTCCACCGAAGAATTTAGCAAAGGCTGGCAAATTCGACTGGATGCCAACGGCGGGGTGGAGCCTTGGCTTTAGAACGCCTACCAAGGAACCCCCTGTTTTGTTGCATATGTGGTTGTGGACAACACGGTTCAAGGGGTGCAATTCAATTGAAACGCTTGATTTTCGGACATGTCGCGACATTAACCCATTTAATGTATATGTAATTAGGAAATGTATGCCTGATTGCATCTGATTGCTACAGTAATTATCCGTATCCGTTACTTGGTTCATCACAGCTGTCAAGTCATACTGACGAAGCTTCCCACCGACAGCACGGACGTGCTTGCTGTGGAAATGAGGAAGCTGCTTCAACATTCTTTCCACAACTAAGCAGCTTGCTGGTCCTAGCCTCAGAGTGTTTACTAAGCTTGGCCTGTGAAAGGAAACCAGGAGAGAAACACCAAATTCCCAAAGGCAAGTCACACCCGCAAAGGGTTCCTTCCAAAAGATAATGTAAATTACAAATAGTACCCAGGCAAGCCGGGGGCGGAAGTTTCAAAATATAAGCCCTATAGAGAAAAAAACAGAATGTGCCTATAGGATGTCAGACAACCCCGCGTCGCAGAAACAATCTCTTGACGTCTCAGTCATCCGACATCCCGTTTCACTTCTCATCTCAGCTCTTCTCACCTCATGTCTTCTCACCTCTTTTTTCCCTCTTCTAAACTCTTTTCAGCTCAGCTCACCCCAGCTCATCCCAGCTCTTTTCAGCTCATCTCAACTCTTATCATCTCTTCTCTCCTTTTTCTCAGGTCGTCTAAGCTTTTCTCAGCTTATGTCTTCTGATTTCTGCTCTTCGCTAGGGTTGCTCCCACCTATTGTAGGATATTGTAGGCACATCATTGCCATAAGGGGAAGGAATCGGTCCCTTTAACATCTATATTTGACCAATTTTCCTTCCTCGTAGCTGGGGTGTTGGGAGCAATTCTTCTTTCTCCAAAGCTCTTCTCAGCTCATCCTGGTTGTCGCAGCTGATCCCAATCTTGTCTTTGAGATGTCTTTCGCTCAACACAGAATCGATCCTTTTTTTGATAGAGCAGAGTCTCACGTGCTGCTCAGTCCGCAACAACATGCGTAGTCACACATCGAGAGGCTCGTGTTCTACGCGGTCCGCAACAATCAACACACTTTTTTTTTTCTAAATTGCAGACCTTTTCTCAAAAACAACTGGATGATCTACACACCTGCTGATGTTATAAAGTTGGCGGCGTTTTTTCAACTGCGTGTGCCTGTGCCAACCTGCATACGTAAAGTCGTGGCTATGTTGTCGTTGAAGTCATAGTGATGATGATGATGATGATGATGATGATGATGATGCTGGTGGTGGTGGTTAACATTGTGAATTGGCAGCCGGCAGATGCTCTTTGGAAGGAACCTTTTGCAGATGCTTTCGGGAATTGAAGTTGCAATGACAGTGCTGTGGAAGTGAGCCTGATTGCACGACGGGGTATAGCTGCCATGATTCCCTGCTAGTCAAAGGGATCGGGTTTCACCAAGCGGGGACAACGGTGCGCCTGAGGCCGAGTCCAGCTATGGCACGGCAGTCTCGTTTGGCACTTCGCCCAATCTAGTGGAAGGAAAGGAAGAATCTTGGCGTTAAATTCAGCACTTAATCCCCAGATGCGTTGATGGAAGGGCCTCAGGTTGTCCAGAGATGTCCTTTTTTCATGTTTTTGTTACGGCATCTCTGAGGTATTCTTCACTGGAGACTTGACAATCACGTGCAGCGAACTTGTCGGTTATGCTGGCAAATGCCGTGGTGGTGATGCGGGTTTGTGGCGGCTGGATATCGCGGCTGCCCTTGCCAAGATGCTGCTTCACATGAATCAGCGGCATTTTTTCATTTTTCTTTGCAGAGGTTACACAGAAGTTCCTTTCCAGGATCTGCTTGGGTGCCCCTGCACCTGCCACGTCAATGCTTGTGCATGCTTCACTGAGGTTGGCCATCGAGCCACACATGGTGCACGTTTTCAATACCCGCCGGCTTCGACAAGACCGACGTCTGCAGCAGCAAAGCTGAAATGGGCCAGGGAAATAACATGAAATAACATAAATCACTAAGCCATACTAGGCCATCAAATCAGCAGGGTCTAGGTCAGGGTCAGAGTCACTGGATGCCATTGTGCTGAGGGAGCAAGTGTAATGAAGTGACCCCACACATGCACACAGCCCGCACACAGAGTACACGCACAGCTGATTGCACACACCACACACCAACAACTAGATTAACTAGATGCAAATACTTTCCTGTTTGGGAGTTGCAATGGAGTTTGGAATGCGCTGTCGTATAGTATGCAGCAGGCTTCATTATGCTTTATTTGGATTTGAATTTGAACAAGTGGACCTTCCATGGACCTTCCATGGACCGTGCCTGAAATGCAGCAAAGACACACACACAGAGCTCTCACAGACCAATGATGACAGCCGTGTGACCCTTGCTTTTGATGTTTTGGTTTCCACGGTTAGTTGAGGACAGTGCAGATGCTGTTCTCTGTGACCATCCGTTTCTTCGTCGACAAGCCTCACCAGGCTGCGCTGGCGAACAGTGTGGCAGCTCAACTGGAGGACATGCAGCAGCAATATTCCAGCTTGTTCAATCAAACGCTTCTTGGCATTTCTTGGCTGTCCCTATGCAGGCACATTGTTGTTTTGAGTGAGGTCTACGTTTTTCTCTCTCCCCAGGGATCGGATGAAACCAGGTCAACCACCGTTGGCCCCCTAGAGTTTAGAGGAACATGTGAAGCAACTGGAGGCTCATCAACCTGATTGCACCATTCAATGACAAGAACCTAGATGTCACGTCCTTGAGCACGTTCACCCGCTCCGACTTTGGACCTGATTTTGTGGAACTGCCAACAGCAGCTCCATCAACGACAGTGGTGACGGCCGCAGCAACCACCACTGTGGGACTTCAAGCCACTCCATCTCCAGGTGTACTCACTGAGGAAGATGATACCGGCATAATCCTGGGCATCGTGTTTGGCACTTTTGGATTCATGGCCATTTTTTTCACCGTTTGTATCCTTTGCAACTTGGCGTGCCACACGAAAGTTTGAGTCGTAGGACCTTATGAGTGCTAGTCATGCTTTTCATTAGTTCAAGTTCAATAGTGATGCTTGAAACATTGGTGCGTTTGAGGTGCTACTTTTTACCTTATTTGCACTGGTTTATGTCAAATGTCGGTACTGCTGTTGAGGCAGAAAGAAGAAGAAAGTCACTCACCCAGCACCAGTCTTTCGAGGAGGAGTGTCCTCCTCTGGGCCAGAGGCAGTTTCTGTTGTTGGAAAGGCAGAAGTGCTCCACGACAGTGATGAAGGAATGAATCTTGCTTCAACCAGAGCGGTCACCCCTGCCGTAGCTACTCCCTGCTCGTATAGTTCACCAAACGATTTAATCCAAGTGAGATTTGTGTCGAGTTTGTTGTGTGGAGTTCCGCTACCAAGGATGTCGCTTAGTGACATTTAAAACATTTTAAAACTATTGTGAACTAGTTGTTTCGATTTCTGGCTTTCACCGGCCCTCTAAACTCATTCCAGTGTACCTCAGGGCGCCTTTGAGCAATGATGCGTACAATTCCTTGCCCGGGTACTGGAACGCGCGCAAAGACCTCAATCCAACCTTCGAGATGGACTCTTGCTGCAGTCTTGCTGCAGTCTTTTTGGATTGGCCATAGACAGCACAGTTGTTACATGTTGTTACACTTGAACCAAGCAACATCAAAAAACAGTAGAAAAAGACATCAAAAACAATGTCTGGAGAACCTGGGCTAGTTCCATGTTGGATGAGTCTGGGGTGTTTGCTGAATTTGCCAGCCCTGAATCCTTGGTGTCCATTCGGAAAGTGTTTCCAAAGGTTTAGAGTTTAGAGTTCTGACACCTGAAAAGCCACATCTCAACACTCCATCCTTTCATCAAATTCCCTCACACACACAAACATGCAGCAGCAGTGGCATTGCATTTTATCACGTGCTACTGAGGACTTTGAGACGGCCAACAGGAGCAAAAAAGATGACCTCAGGTTCGACGATCTCATGTACGTATCATACAAGAACATGGCGCATTTTCAAGATACTTGGGAGCAAGTTAATCTTGATTGATCTTGCGACTTCAGGGGCAGCGACGATGCCGGTTAATACTGGTATCGAGTGCCCACGTGTTAGTCTGGTTTCCATCCAACGTCATTTTTTCTTTGATGAAATTGATTGTCAAGTTGGGAACTTGATCAACACAACAGTCAACATGGCTTCTGGCTCTGTTGAGCACTGTGCTGCATTTTAATGTGTTTTTTTAATGTTTCCTTTCGCTTATCCCGGCAATGCGCATTCCCATCATGGTTGTGTGGGGCACATGGTTTCCACAACTCTAAGGACTTGGTGAGCAGCTTGACCAAATTATATGGGAGCCGTCCGTAAAAGCAGGTCACAAATTTATGAATTGATGCGTTTACTTTGCTTTGCGCGATTGCTAAAACCTGCATCGCGATAGGCTGAGCGATTGGTTGGCGATTGGTTA
>Ga0126342_10015120_pt1 | contig 13542 bp, 14 predicted proteins | sample Cyp1metagenome_FD_92528 | JGI IMG/M metagenome (GOLD analysis project Ga0126342, IMG submission 92528) | Coral microbial communities from Lord Howe Island, Old Settlement Bay, Australia - Cyphastrea 1 metagenome | ecosystem: Host-associated > Invertebrates > Cnidaria > Coral ...
ATAATTGATATCCAATACATAACGGCGAGAATTCCATGAATTGCACGGGCTGGCCCCCCAATACCCCCTAAGCTTGTGCTGAAGCACGGAGAACTCAGGTAGCTGACGCTACCTTTCGTGATAATATTTAATCAACGCAAATTTTGGCGGAATCTCCTTTGATTTAGGCATTACAAATGCTTTATCTCAACCAATCGGACAAAATTTTGGTACAATGGGGCCGCAGCCGAACTTTGTTCAGACTTATAAACGCCTATGAAGAAATTGAGGTGTCACATACGCAATGTTGGTTTTGATTTTGGTGATGGACTGCCATAGATATTAAATTTGCGATTTGCAAATGATATCCTTCTGTTTGCCTGGACTCATTCGGAAGTTGCCGAGTTGATTGACATTCGGGTGTTTTTTCTTGGTGATGTTGGTTTCAAATTGAACGTTGACAAAACCGCTGCTTTGACAAGCGAAAGTCAGCCGCCACTGACCCTTGATACTCCAACCGAATTATCCTTCAAGGTGTCGGGGTAAGATGTAGGCCACAAATGGATGGGTTGCAAGCTGCGTGCTCACAGCGGGAGGTTCTGCGAATCATACTGTTGATCTTCGTTACCATTTGCAACAAACAGTTCAGGTTTCCATGCTAACCGGGAAAACCAAAAAAGTCGCTTGCATTTCTTTCCACGTGTCGTAGGTTCAGTAGCAAATTGTGGCGATCCTCACCGCACAATCCCCCGAAGAGATCTACAAACTACGGCAGCCAAATGCCGGAAATTGATAAAACAAACAATGTCGGCACCTGGCATGGCATGAGGCCATTCATGAGTGGAATTTGCGTGCTCAAATTTGCATGGAAGCAGCTGGAGTCAAACGCTGGTCACGTGTTTGGTGCGAGCAATATTGAAAATTTGCAGCCTGCGTTGCCAATTCAATTTATCTTTTGATCGTTGGTTAGTGCTCTTGACATGATTTGCCACGACACAAGAATGTTGGATGCACACGACACACTTGGGAGGAGCAACTTCATGAATATAGCCGGTTTGCTAGTGTTGGTTCGTGGCGCAAAGTCGCTTTGGACTCACAATTGCGGAAACAGCATGAGCAATGGTTTGTCCAATTCTGCTTTTAATGATTTGCCCCGAGATGGAACTTTGATGAACTGTGTCTGTCTAAATATGTTTGCTGCCTGTGCCCTAAATGGGTTGCCTCAATTTCGGCATACAGGTGTCCGTCTGTACATTTCGGGCACTTAAAGTCCCAGTTTCTTCCCCTAGCCCTTGCGTGTTCCAGGTAGCTACCCTCCACTCCCTGCTGCATGCCTTGTCCTCTGCCTGATATGTCTGCTTTCTCGCAGAAAAAATAACATGTACAGCGTTGTTTGTGACCTTCTACTTCACATTGTGCACGGTTTCTTTTGCCTCCCAGGACGCAGAACGGAGACAAACAGAGGACGTGCACCAAACGTTTCCAGCCCATCACCATACCCTCGCGTGCACCATGTACACGATTTTGTTCGTTCGCTACAAAAGATACACACCCCCATGTAAGAGCAAACCACACATTCTGCGGATACGGAAAATACAAACCCGTGATCCCCACGCATCAAGCCGATGCTGTCGCTCCAGTCAACGTCAAGTCTATACTACACCTTGCAGGTGCCTGTGGCTCAAGGTCGTCCCATAAGCTGAAACGAGCTGACCAAACCAGGTTGCTAACCGCCAAGTCCCAAAACCGCCCGACTTCAGAACCTCAGGGAAGGTAAACCAACCCAATGCGTTCTGTGCTAAACTTAGAATGGCATGGTGGTTTCTAAAAACAGTTCATCAACGTTACATTTGTCCCGCCGCACCACGCTGAGAAAAAACTGGAGGAACGGAACGCTAGTGGTAACGGGCATGTCATACCGTGCAATGGCGACAATGTTGGGATGAAATTGTTGTGGGTTGGGACATATGGATGCAAAAAGTAGCAACGCAACAAGGGGAAGCGTGGCACAATGTTTACATTTTTCGAAACATGGCGAGCCAATGGCAAGTTAAATATTACCCCATATGGTAGAGCAAAGTGAAAGGCGGCAATCTTTTAAAAAAATGACCTCTTCGTCGCGCCGGAAATGGGGTCATGGGTTTGTGTTTGTTTTTGCAATGATGGGCGGTGGGAGGGAAACAAGAAAGGAAACACAATAAGGGAGACCTTGGGACAAACTTGCCATCAAACAGCTAAGCTCCCAATAAAAACCATGAAGGAATGAAGAGATGACAACAAACAAGAGGACGACAATGGGGCACAAACTTGCGAAAAAAAAACGGCACAGGAGCCAATAGCAACACGAAGAAGGGAGACAAGAAGGGAAGCAGGAAGGGAGACCAAAAGGGAAACAAGAAGGAAGACAAGAAGGGGAAACAAGAAAAGAAACACCTGGACAGAACACTTCCCGAAGGCAAGCACAGCATCAGACAGCAGGGCGGACACATGTAGGCAAGCACTGCAAGCCCCCTCCAGTGAGTTGTTGGCACACGAAATACGGCGATTTGCTGCGCCGTTGCAGATTCCGCCACATGTTGCGACCTATGAAAAAGTTCGACGAGCATGATTGCCATCGACCAAACGTCAATTCCGGCCGGCCATCGACGGCGATGCCCGGGCACATTTCTGGGTTCCATGTCCTTGAGTAGCCACGGCTCTGCAGTTTGTTTTGGGCACCACCAAGGTCCACAAGCCTTGGACATAATCCCATCCCACTAATATCACCCCCGATAAGGGATCTAAAATGAACATCCAATTCCAAACCAGGTTTGTAGTTTGTGGGCAGGATGTAATATGTAATATTGGGAGAAGGGAATATGATAAATCCTATGGACTGTCAACTACAATCACAGCACTTACAAGTAAGTGAAATCCTATTGATTCGCGAGGAAGTGCAGCACGCAGCTGGTATCCGAAGATGCGAACACAATGGCTGTTGAAACAGTGGGCGGGTGATCTTCCAGATTTATCGGGGCGCAACAAAGCCCCATCTACTCAGGTCGTCCTAAATGATTGCAGGAAAATTGTTTGCATCATTTTGAAAATCGTTTTCATCTTCGCAAGACTAATGTAAGAAAGGAAAATCGCACAGCCGAATCGATCTTCGCCCATTGCTCTTGTCTGATTTATTGCACGTGCATATGTTTTGCCAAAACACAAACACAACTGTTTGGAACTCATGCGGTGGTAAAGAACATGCAAAATGGATCCAGAAGCATCATTTGACTTCAAGAAATCGGCTGTGGATAGCACATTTTGCAAAACTCGGATGAGTTTCTAGTCTGGACCGTTCAAAGGAGGATAGCCCTCACAGATCATGGCGCATCACTACATTCACTACATTTACAGTGGTCAATTTGTTCAACTCTGCAGCAGGCAGATTAGATAGCAATGAATTCCCACGAGTGGATGTGATCTTCGATGGATTTCAGCCCTTCTCGGACGTGCAAATCACACATGATATCTTGTTATGTGTGAATTCTGAAGAGTTCAATTGGACTTATTGGTGGGGGAAATGACCACATGTACACTGTACATTTGAAGCTTCATGCTGACAACCCGGTAGATCAACGCGGCACACACTCCGCGAAACTGGTGCCAATTCACAGCATAAATCTCCGATGTGTTGAGAGGCTGACAGGCCGCAGAATTTTGGTTGCCTGTAAGAGCACTGACGAACAGTATCGCCTACAAGAAGACTCACAAAAACACATGTAAACTAGTACAGCGTTCGTTTTTACCAGATGCAGCATGCACATGTTTAATTGTCAGCTTGCTGGCATAGTCGTATTGTTGATAAACGAAGCGCAGTTGATTGTGGCTGGAAACGTTGCACGGTTGTTGCTGCCTGCATCCTCAAAAGGCTGCCCATTCAGGATGCGGCCAAACCCTTCTATGGACCGGGGCGATGGATTTCCAGTGTGCCCAATTTTGATTCGTTTAGGTTCATTTTGCAGGTTGTGCCTAGTTTCGGAATCAACATAAACATGTGTAAACATGGTTTGCGTTTGGCGAAGCAAGATTCATTGCCACCTTCGAACGAGTGCATGCCCCAAGCCACGGGTTCATAAGAACGCGTTTTGCCCCCCAGACTGGATCTTGGAGGAGCGCCCGAAGTAGCCCAGAAAGTGGAAACGAGGATTGGAAAGGAGCAGCACCTGTATCATTTCTCCTCATTTCTTACATTACTGTATCATTTCTTGTTAGAAGTAGGTGTGCCGTCGGGCATGCTGCCTTCGATGTTCTTTGAGAGGTGGAAAGTGCATTTGGGACTGTCTGGAGGTCTACTCACTAACACTAATCTTTGCCCTGCCATCACTATGAATAAATAGGACTGACGGTCAGAAATTGCTTATGCTCAACTCATACGGCGGTTCAAAGAATTTCCGCAAGTCGCTGCAAGTCGCTGCAAGTCACTCTAAGTCGCTGCAAGTCGCTGCAAGGCTCGTTTTGCGTGCACAAAACTTGATTCCAAATGACGTATGTCTCACTGTGTCTCTTCGTTCTGGCTTGCAGGTCGCTGCAGCCTTGCTCCAGAAATATCAACAGCAGTCTTATTGAGGACGTGGAAACAAAGAAGCTGTCATCCTGTGTAAACTTTTCTTGGCAAATCACGAGGCAAGGTTGCATGCATGAAGCTACTGGATGGTCGGCCCCTATTGAGCTGGACCAAGCTATGAACATAGAACTGTGAGTGAGACAATGTTACAATGGAACGGAAATGTCTTTTCATTGGTTCTGGAAGTAATCTAGAATAATTCTCTCACTGCATTTTGATATTGCCAAAATGGTGCCCTCAAACTTTTTGTTATGAGGTTCATTAGGAGATCGAAGATGAAGAAAATCCTCGCCTTTGATCATCATAATTACGAATTTCCCATGAAAATATGTGCAGTTGAGACCGCCAAAAGGGCCTGGACGGTCTGGCCCACGATCTCACGACAAAATGCCGAACGCTCACAGTCCGATGAATTTCGGTTTGATTCGATCAAATCGGCAAATCGGGATTTTTGGACTTGATACAAGTCTGTCCGGGCGAGTCAGCGTGTGCAAAGATCCCGGTGTATCTCTTTGCCAGGTGCATAAGATGTCGATATCAAAGCCCTTTTTCACCCGCTGGCAAGCAAAACATTTGATTGCAGTATATAGCCAAGCTTGTGCCACAAAAGCCATATCTTGCAAGCGTCTACGTTCAACCTTTAAGTGTGAGAATAATGAAACCTTATCACCTGATCTTTTTGTATGGTATATTCGGTACATTCCCGTTCTTAAGCGCGCAACAATAGACCCCTGAAAGATTCCTCCAAAGCGTACCCGGGACGTACCCATTTTTCTTTGGGAAAAGTTTGGTGCCAAACTCTACTGTATCCGTCATGTATTGAGGAGATGGGTTGCATGTTGGTACAGGATCAATCCATACAAGTGGCTCGCGCGGCTACTCTCAGAGCAGGAGCTAAATGATAGAACGGAGTGTGATCCCAATAGGCTGGTTGCATAGAATCTTTGATTGCGTTAAGCCATCATCGAGATGTTGCTGAGTATCGGGGATCAAAAAGACATCAAATTGTGAAACTTCCGGGCAATATTTGAGATGCAGCAAGCTATGCAAGCGTCATCTCTGGAGTGGTGAGGCCTTATCTAGAAACAGTATACAAGAGCTGTGATGATCTGTCCATTGTGCAATTCAGTCCTCACCACAAAGCGCACAGGATCACTGTACAATCCGTCGAGCTTTTTGTATCTTTATCGGGATGAAAGGAGTGGAAGAGGCATTTGATTTTTTTTTGTGCTGAACATGATGTGGAACACGAAACATATTCTGCTTGGACGTGACAGGACCTAGGCCTAAAAGGCCGTTCACGCCTGCAATTGTCCCGCCATCCCGAGTTCTGCTTGGCATGCTCACCAGCGGTGGCATGGCAGTGCAAATACGTCAATATAGCGAAATGCGAGCCGTGCCAGAGCAGATTCGAGATTCCAAGAGGGTTGGAGACATCTAGAATCTAAAAATCTCAGTGTGGAAGAGTCTAGTGAATCTCAATCTGCCAGGCAGGAGAATCTCAGGTCTCCACCTTAATGTCACTTCATCAAGACAGGCAGAATTCATTGCCACACACACTGTGGGAATACACATGCCGCTATGGTTTACTATCCTTACTGTTTTGTTGAAAGTTACAACTCCTTCATATAGTGACATGTCAGTGTTTGCACCCTGGACCCCAAGAAGTCTACTCAAGTTCAATAGCTCAGAATTTTCATTACAAGATGCAAACAAAATCAGTCAATGATCACGAATCAAGGAACAAGATGGAACAAGTATTGTGGAATAAAATTGAATGAATATATATATATAAAGCTAAGATGTTCACGGTGTTGGTTTCATCTGTGCCACTTTAAGTTTCGGCTGCCCTAAGACCCTGGCCGCCACAGGACGAGCACGGCAATCACGACCTCATCCAGTGCGAGACCATCAGGAATCCAACATATCTAATAGTCTAACTGAGTCTAACTGATCAGTCTTGATATGTGGATATTTCAGTCTTGCAGCTGTTTCTGCAACAATCAGCCAGGCCCCTGAGGCCCCTGGCCTTCTCGACCTCTGGGACCATCCATGGCCTGTGACAACTTGAGCAATGATGCTAATATATGTTAATATCACATAGTGTATGTATATATATATATAGAGAGAGAGAGTGAGAGAGAGAAAAAGAGAGAGAGAGAGAGAAAAAAAAAAGAAAGGAAGGTAGAAAGATCGAAAGATGGAAAGATAGCAAGACAGAAAGATGGAAAGATAGAAAGATAGAAAGATAGATAGACAGACAGGCAGACAGATAAATAGATAGATAGATACTGTGAGTAGTTTATCCAAGAGTATTTCCAGAGAAACATGGTCCTGCTGTTGCCAACAGTCCCTTCTCACACTCAGGCTCTCTTACTTCAATGCAAGTCATCTCGGATTGTTGTTTCATGATCGGCACACTAAGCTTCCTACCGCTGAGTCTAGGCTGCATATGAATATAGTACTTACGTATATGTCTAAATACGTGACATGTGAGCTATTGGCAGTCACCAGTATGAACATGTGTGGAAAGCACATTCATCAAGAAAACAAAGACATGTTTCGAAGTCTTTGATTCAAGATTTGCTGACATCAGCTATTCCGAGGAAACGCTACGGAATCCCCTCTCTCTATTAAGCTCCTATTCATTTACAGGACTTCAGGCATTCAGCTGCACTCACGACCGCACCCCATCGAGGCTGGCGTAGACTTGGTCGTGACATGCCTCAGGCTGGAGAAGATTGACTTGGTTGAACTTGAACGGGCAATGGGGGAGAGCCCCGAAAACTACTCGTCCAGAAATCTCCAAAATCCGTTGGATTGCAGCGGATCAGATTCCATCCCAAACCTTTTTGTGCAGGGATTAAATGCTCCCTTCGCAACCCTAAGTCTAAAAATGTCTAAAATATCTGTTGTGTATTGTTTTGTGAGCAATTCCAACCAAGCGATTTCCACCGGCAAGCCTTTGGCCCCTCCGTGGCTTTCGGCTCCTGACAGCGATCAAAATCTTTGAACAGGAAAACAATGCTGCACTGCAAGCCAAAATAGTTCTGTTTCATCCAAAGGCCCTAACCTTCACGACAAAGTCGGCTGAAATCTGCTGCGAAATGGTGAAACCATGTGAAACCCGTAGATTTGTCACGTCGAAGCTGGGACACCCTACCAGTAGTCGCCGCAGTGCCTCTGCAGCTGCACCATTTGCATCCTCACAGCCCATTCACAGCCCATGAAGCCATCGAAAAGAAGACATACTGTGGACGCAAGAGATTCGTACCAGTCATATGACAGGAGGATAGAGTCACAGTTGAAAGTCGTTCGGATGTGTTTGGTGTGTTTGGTGTGTTTGGAATAAATGCACCTCAAAATCGCTCAAGGCCTCAACATCTCGGACTCGTGATCCCTGCCTGACCGTTTCTTAAGGCTTCGAAGAAAAGTCGCTGCAGAGCTGCGACTGCATGTGCCTGGCAGAATATCGCATGAATCTCCTTGTTTTTTGAGGAATTTGTTGCTGCAGTCCTCTGGTGCTCCGGTGCTCCCTCCATGGAAATCAGCATAGTATGTGTATATAATATATAATATATAATATATAATATATAATATATATAATATATATAATATATAATATATAATATATAATATATAAAATATAACATAACATAACATAATATAATATACAGTAATATAATATAATATACATATATATATATATGTCTGTGCATGTCCCGAAGAGTCCAGTGCTGTTCCAGCTTCAAGCATCCAAAAATTGCGAATTGACCACCTTGGCACGGTCAGCTTTCGTCGCCTAGCAAAGAATTGCACTCAGAACAGATCGGGCGCAAAAAAGGCTGGGCTAAAGCCGGCTCAAGGTTCAAAAAATGTCGGGACATCTTTAAAGCAAAAACACACAACAATTGACAGCATCGAACCATGCGCCCAATCAAGTACTCAGAAAGTATCGGCAAGCAGAAGGATTTTCCGAAAGAACCCGCACGTGCCAAGAAGAAAGAAAAGGGATCTATTGACATATACAGGTCGAAATTGTTTGAAAACATGTTTTCCAAAGTCATATTATATATGTATATATATATATACTAGTAACACGTACACTGTGATGATCTGCTATGCATCAAAATCTCCGACAGTCGTCGTCACTATCTGCGTGGTCACTTTCCCTTCAACAGTTTTCCGTCCTCCGAAAGTTGATGGCTTTGGGACCCTTGCGCACGGAGTGCACGCACCTGAGTTCTTCCAAATCCCAGCACGAAACCAGTCTCAACGTGATTAAACATGTCTAAACTTACAAAATGCAAGGCGTTGGCTAATTGCTCCTAGATGGCCAAGTTGGGGCATGTAGTACAAAGTGTAGCAAGGCTATCCAGGCTATCTCAGCAACGATCTTACAAAGCCAGCACCTAAGGCGACTGACAAAATGGTGACTCAAGGTGCCCGTGCCCAGGCGACAGGATGCAGCTGCACAGGCACATCCACCTGCATCGAGCTTCAGCTGGTTTCGGGGCATTTGTTTCTGGACAAAAAGTGCCTCACAGTTCCAAGTCAACAACTGGATTAGACCTCCGATGAGACCTGCGTCTGAACCTGCTCTTTCTGGAGTGCAAATCAAACCCAAAATTTTAGTTCATCGATTCCACAAAGGCCTGTTCCTCGGGGCGCGCTCGAGAGCTGCAACCGGTGCTTCTTTGGGCCTTGTATTGGCATCCGTTTGCATCCATTGGCATCCATTGGCCAGGCCATTCTTCCCGTCTGCAAATCAAAATGTCGAAGCCATTCAGAGATTGACCGAAGAACTCCAATGTGAAGGATCATCAGATATCAATGAGAATCAATGAGAATCGATGAGAATCAGATGGGTCAGATGAGTCAGAAAACTCTTTGGGTTTCACGAACAGTTCAAGTTGAATATCTGGAAGGAGTCCAAGGACTTGGCCTGCGAGGGCACATCGTGTGCCCTGGGCCGCACCGCCTCGGATCGATGATAAACCAGTTATATAGTTATATTATAAATTATAAAATATAATAAAATATATAAATCATAATAGTATTAATAGTATCAAAGACAAGAGTGTTAGAGATGATGGTCATCGTTATCAGATGTCTGCAACATCCTGTGGTGTCTGTGTGTAAGGCGTGGGTCTAAGGCACATCTTTTGCCAAGGCGCGCCGTAAAACGGTAAAACCGTAAAATGGTAAATTCCATTGTTCCCAAGAAACGCCCCGTAAAACGGTAAATTCGAAAATTTACGATCTGAGCGTGCAGCTTTCGGAGCGTAAAACCGAAAATTTGGTAAATTTGCAAAATTTACTGTAAACAAAATTTACCGTAAAACCGTAAATTTGTAAATTTGTTGCGCTAAGCAAACATGTAGTTTCCCAATTTCAAGGGGATAAGTGCATTGTTGTAAAATGGTAAATGCGTAAAGGCGTAATGTATCAATGTACTACAGCGTGAGGAGGAAGAGGCGGTAAAACCGTAAAACGGTAAATTCGTAAAGTTGTATCATGATACTACGAGATTAAAATTAACAGATTTACCGATTTACCGAATTTACCTTTGCCCTTGGTAAATTCATGTTCTGTGTGCAAAGCGTGGGCAGGAAAAGGTAGTAAAGCCGTAAAAGCGTAAAACTGTAAAGGAGGTGTGGAAGCGAAGGAAACCAAAGTAAAACCGTAAGTTGGTAAATTTATGTTTTTTCGTGGACAGCGTGAACAGGAAAGACGGTAAAGCCGTAAAATGGTAAATGCGTAAAGGCGTAATGTATCAATGTACTACAGCGTGACGAAGAAGAGGTGGTAAAACTGTAAAACGATAAATTCGTAAAGTTGTACCATGATACTACGAGATTAAAATTTACAGATTTACCGATTTACCGAATTTACCTTTGCCCGGACACAGCAAAATTTACCACTTTACCGATTTATCCACTTTACCATGGCCCGAAGAGCGACGAAATTTACCAATTTACCGATTTACCAAATTTACCATTGCCCGGAGAGCGTTCTCTCCTTAGCATCATGCCTTACACAGTGACGGCTTAGAAAAACATCCTCTACTAGAAGTTGTGCCATTGTGCCACGCCTCAGTACAGCGACAGTTTTGTCCAAAGGAGTAGCATGTCTTTCAACCAACTTGTTCATTGGCAGTGGGTATGAAAACTGAAAACTGCTTCATCGCAGGATTAAAATGGATTAAAGTGATCAAAGACGTTTGTGTTTCAAGCCTGTCTGCCTGTCTGCTTCTACTTCTGCTACTTTACTAGCCTTTTTTCAGATGATTTCGCTTGGGAGGGTCAAAAAGAAGAACCCTGAATCGGGTGATAGTGTTGATGATGTGCAAATGACTCGAACAAAGGAGGACGGCCATTGGCATTCTCTGCCGGTATGACAGGCTTTATAAGTTATAGTTGTAGTATGTTGTAGAAGTTGTAGTTATATAGGAATCAGAGCCAAATGAATCAATCCTTCACTGGCTGTGGGCCGAACTGGCCGTCGAGCAGAAGGCCGAGGCCTCAATTGACACTCCCATCTCAAGAAATGCTCAAATTCAGACATCCTGCGGCATGATTCTAGGAATGTCTACCGGCTTTGTATTAATTTCTGCTGGGTGAAGTTACAACTTTGACCCCTGAGAGTTCAATGATTTGATCATATTTCGTGCAACTTCATACTATTTCGTAGTATAATTTCGTACATGTTGTTACGGTTCTACAGTAATATGTTCTAACTTTCTATACATTTCTTATCATTTCTTGGTGTCCAAATTGTCGGATTCAAGAGCTGATTGGCCTTCTGAGTTTTGACACAACGTTTCGTCATCGCTCATCACACTTGCTTCGCTCTTGCATAACTTGCATGCGATGAATCAGAGCTCCATACCCTGCAGGCGCTCGCGGCACGATTCTTTCCTGCGCTGTGGAACTGATGCTCCCTTTAAAGCTTCCCTTTCACATGCCAGTCAAACAATATATGATCTACTTTCCCATAAAACGCACAGTATGCTTCTATTGGAGCGTGTAAAACGTACTCCATCATCACAATATACAAACATATCATGCAATTCCAAAAACATCATTGTGAAAGGCACCTTCCCTCGTCCGAAAAGATCCATGAGAAATCAGAACTCGGGTGTTTTGAAGACAATCCATGGCATTAGCACATTTAGCTTCCGCATGCTTCCGCCATCCAAGACCAATGTTGGCTGCTCCTCCTGCGCCATGTGAAGGAGCCTGGCTCTTGAGTCGGAGCATGCATTGGAAGTCACAGTATGTTACACTTATGTATCTTATAATATCTTATAATACTAGTATACCCATCTTACCCATCTTACCCATCTTACCCATCTTACTCAGCGGCTCTTTGGATCTCCTTGGGCCATTATAACATGTTGTAATATGTTGTAGTTGCAGCGGAGGCACAAAGCACTGCTTTTCCAAGGGACAAAATGACCAGAACTTCTGGAAAGCAGCACATTCTGCCAATTCGGGCCTCGTGCAGCAATCCCCTGAAACCCTAGCCGCTCTAGCTGAAAGCTGCGGAATGGCAATATTTGATGCTCCCAGAGGTTCAGTTCCGCTGTTCATCCGAAGCCGATTCTAGTCTTTGTGACACAACGGTGGGCACATGTTGCTGACTCTGTGGGTTCAAAGGAGGACGACATGGTGTTCTACACCCACTCCAGATTCTGCGTTTCCTCACTGGACACGCAAAATTGGATTCTTCTGCAACGATAGGGGATGGCTTTAGGCAAGCTTTAGGATTTGAGAATATTCATCTTAAGTGCTCACCATTTGAATAGAATCCGTGCTACCCTGTGCTACCTTGCTATCTCGTGGGGAAAAAAATGGTCTTGTTCTTCTTGGTGCTGGCAAAGTCTGCAGCGCTTCTGTTTTCTGTTGCACACATCTTTAAAATCAATCCTCCTGAAGAGAAAATCCAGGCCTGCTTGAGTTGTTGCTGACAACAACAGCCAATAGCGGATTGTCATCATTTCATGATTCGTCTCAAATGCAAGGATCAGAATTTTCCTTCGGTCCAGGGAGGTGCAAGACGAGCCCTCCCGCTCCGGGGAATCTCTGCACGCCCACGAGGCGAAGCTGCTCAGCCGCAAAGAACGGAGTTTGGCGGCCAAGCTTGTAAAATCTGGCCAGTAACAAATATCAGCATCTAAGAAAGTGACTCAGTGACACAAACACTACACATCACTATACAAGATCTATGGATCTATCATGACCTATTTAAATTTGCCCCATGCGTGCACAGAACTCGTCGCGTTTATGGAAAACATCTCCCGTGCTGGGCACTCATGTCATTACACTCATTTCACCTTGTTGCTCAGCCAGTCCAAGGTAACACTCTTCGGCCTGGCATCATTCCAAATGGAAATCAACTCTTGCACAAGCCCTGGCAGCATTGTTTAAGAATGTTTAAGGTAGTGTCAGAGCATCATAAGCAACATCCCGTCAATGCGACGCGGCACCACATCTTACAACAGCACCCCTGACCACGATGGCACAGGACCGCTAGACAAAAATATGTAATTACCAACAACAGAGACCTCAAATTCCAATGCGTCTGTGATACCATGACGCTATGATAGGGACGATAGGTCATGTATCATGGGAATACAAGGGATTCTGCTCACAAATCATTTTTGCTGCTAACATCTGCTAACCCAAAACTGTTGGAGCCGCACTGGATTCCAAGCAAAAGATATTTTCTCTTGCCTCTCAATAGGCAAGCCCATCATCCTGGACCTTAGCATGTGGCCCTCGTGTCATGCTTCTGTTGTCGCTATCCAGAGATTTGAATTTGATTTGATTGATGCCTTTTTTTTAAGCCTAAGCCACCTTTGCTGAACGCACGCGGCCGTTGGCCCTAGGTCCTGCTGTGTGAACAAGGTTCAAAACGAAACGGAAGAATCTATGGACAAGAGGAAAACTAAAAGGAAA
>Ga0126342_10015121_pt1 | contig 13541 bp, 10 predicted proteins | sample Cyp1metagenome_FD_92528 | JGI IMG/M metagenome (GOLD analysis project Ga0126342, IMG submission 92528) | Coral microbial communities from Lord Howe Island, Old Settlement Bay, Australia - Cyphastrea 1 metagenome | ecosystem: Host-associated > Invertebrates > Cnidaria > Coral ...
ATGCCAGAATATATGTCAGATAGGATGTCAGAATATACTAAATATATGTCCAAATATACGTCCTGACATGTCATGGTGGGGATCACACGAAGTAGAGTAATTAGAGAAAAACACGAGGCAATTCATCCACCGCGACGTGGGCCACCCAAAAAATGGCTGATCGGCTGAAAAATCAGAGTAAATTCAATGAACCCCCCATAAAAAGTATACAATGTGAGGCCCCCGTTCGATAGCGTTCAGTTGGTTTATAAGTCTAATTTCACTATGGTTTATGGTATTTATAACTATAGTTACTGGAGCTTATAAACCAACTTATAACTAGGGGGGCCCACATTGTAGGTATATCTATGTATATCTACCATAAACCCGGTAACCCTGGTGATTGTAGTTACTTATAATTGTAATATAATCTGGGTAAATTTGATCACGACCTCATTCTTCTCCCTCACTATAATCATAGTTAGTAAGGGGACTTATCCCAAAATGGCCCAACAATTCAGGTTAGTGAAATGTTATAATTTACCCAGAATGATAATGTTACAATTCAGCCAAATCCATATATATATATATATATATTCACTGGGAATTTCAGGATCCTAAAATGGAGGTACTGCACCATATAAGGCCATATTTTGTGGGGATATCCCCTTACATAGGCCTTACATAGGCCTTATATATGGTAGGTACCTCCAATCAATTGGTTCCTGTTGCATGGTCAATGATTAAATCCCATGAAATTCCAAACAGTCTGTTACCCAGAATGATCATGTTACAATATGTTGCAATTCAGCCAGATCTATATACCGTTTGGTTATTTAACATAGCCTAGCTATGGAAAAAATCACGATTTTCGATAGGTAAATCATCATAAACCCTCTATAAATGGACCATTTTCCATAGCTATGTTAAATAACCAGAGGGTATATTCTTCTCTCCGGGGTCATCTTCAGCATTCTTCAGCACTATTCTCGACCGAGGGCCGGGGAGAATATGTTCACGGCACTTTTTACCATAGATGCTCGGTCAGAGGGTGGTACTTCACCACATGGTACATGAACTGGTTGGTGGTTTCAAACATGTGGATTATTTTCCATAATATATGGGATAATCTTTCCCATTGACTTTCATATTTTTCGAGATGGTGTAAACCACCAACCAGTGAAAAGTTGATGGGCATATATGCCAAAAAAACAACTGGGTTCGAAAAAAACACAATTTAGAGCCCAAGAAAGAGCACAACGCGCAACGCACGACTGCAAAGCCTCATGTTTGACTGCGTTTTGTCGTGTTTTTTTTGTGCTGTAAATTGTGGTCACTGTTAGTGGGTCGAGGCTATGTCCAAGCTATGCCTGCCGTGTTGTTAAACTTGAACCCTTGTCAACGGCCATCTCAGGAATCTAAATTGGAGGTACCTACCATATATAAGGCCTATGTAAGGCCTATGTAAGAGGATATACCCCAGAAAATATGGTTTTATATGGTACTAACGTACCTCCATTTTAGGATCCTGAGATTCCCATTGACCTTGTATCACGGTGTGCCCAAACCATAGCTAAATTGGATCACCACCGTATAAGGTTAGCCGAGTCACTTCTAAACAGAACTTCGGGGTGCGGACGTGGGTGAAACACGTACTGGTACACCCATGGTTATAGGCCCCCCATAAGTATCCATAAGTTGGGATATAACCCCTATAACTAAGGTCAATTATGACAACTAAGCTTCATCATTGTTATATATCATATATCCACTTCTAACTGGAAATGCACTGCACCACCAAGTGCTAGTTTCCTTGGCGTGTATCATGCCATGTTGCATTGGTGTCCCCTGCAAAGCTATGGGAAAACTCCCCTCACTTGGATTGCTGTCAGCGGCCATGCAAGTACAATCCCAGTTGTATTCCCCATAAATCTCAGTCAGCTTAACAAAGGGCTTTAGTTTTCAATGTTAACTTTACCATGTTCTACGATAGCGCCATCGGCACCAAATTCCATCCAGTCATCGTCACTAGTCAACCTGTGGAGACTCTTCAGAGTGGTTTTCTGCGCCAGCAATTTTCTGCAACAGCTTTGGATGTTTCGTTGGTTTAGCCTCTGGTAAACGTTTACACAACTATAGAAAATCACCATTTTCAATGGGAAAATCCACTATAAATGGTCATTTTCAATAGCTATTTTGACATAACCAGAGGGTAGCTGAGTTCAACCGGTGTCTTGCCCACCATGGCTTTGGACGGACGCGTGTCGTGTTCGCCGGCGATCTAATTGCAGGTGTACAGCTCACTGCTTACGGCTCGCACTGGATGACTCAGTGGCATCCTGAACATACGGTTGGCCAATTTTCCTTGCCTTCTATTCTACAATGTGAGGCCCCCCAAGATAGCTAAGTTAACTAAGTTGGTTTACAACTCCAATAACTATGGTTTATAGGTGATATAACTATAGTTACTGGGGTTTATAAACCAATTTATATCTAGGGGGGCACCACATTGTAGGGAATATGTTGGCTTGTCAAGACACATAAGCTCCGCCCGACAGGTGTCGAATGCATACTGGGTAGACTAGCGGGTTCGGCGCAAAAGAAAGGTAACATAACACACTTCTGGATTTGGGGCACGCTCTGTAGTACAGTACGGTTCTCCCCATCACGTTCCTTGCATGATTATCTTATACATCCCATTACATCCCCATTCTGGTTGGCGTGTATCCCCGAAAAACATTCCCATAATACGATAGTAAACTTAGTAAACTCAACAATAAACCAGCCCCAGCAACCACGCGCAACCACGCGCAAGCACGCAGCAATGAGGCTTATCAGTATCCCAACGGGTTGGGCATGCCCGGCATGACACCCCATTCAAAACGGTAAGCCTCCTTGGCACCACATTGGTTGCCTCCGTGGTGGGTTGACCACATGAAATTTTGTATGAAAATTTCCTTTTGTTATCTCAACCAGTATAGGTTACTCTTACATGGGTACTTTAATCCTTTAGTCTTTTGGTATTAATGGGAATATCTACTAACCAGCAAAGAATGTATTTTGTTGCAGGGTATCTAAGATTGGCAATGTCAAGATCATGGCAATTTTGGAGGTTCTCGCCCGTAGAACCCGGAGCGGGACCATTCTTCAATTGCCATGATTTCCCCCTGGTAAAAACGTTTACATAACTATGGAAAATCAACTACATGCCCATGGAAAACCAACTATAAATGGACATGTTCAATAGCAAACTGGTAGTTTACCAGAGGGTACTTACTTAAAATCACCAGCTAAGAATCATCATTATTAACCATCATTATTAACCATTATACCATTATATACCATTATATACCATTATTATACCAAACGGATCCGAGTTCGTTTTACAACGCTTTCGTTCACCCCATGCCGCTGGAAAAATTCAGCATCCAACTCAGGACGTGGTGGTCCGAATCTTCATCTTGCGCTGTACCTTGGAAAGCGAACTGGAGTCACACCATTGGAAAGTTGGAAAACCATAGGACAAACCATAGGAAAATGGTTATTTAACCAGCAAAAATGGAGATTAACTATGGTTAATAGGGTTTATTAGCTTCCGAACATGTTTGTGGCTGAATTAACGAACTGGTTTATGGCAGGTTATGGTAGATATAACGAACTGTTTTTTTGATGGTTTATAAACCAATCTATAAACTGATTAATGTGGAAGAACATGATTACAAGATATTACAAGTAGTATACCCTTTGGTAGACAAAGATAACCTATGGAAAATAACAATCTTTAATGGGAAATGAAGTATTTCTATGGCAATTTTCAATCCTAGCTATGTTAGTAAAACAATGCCATAAACCACCCATGTGGGAATGGTTTATTCTACCTATTTGTGGTGATTTGGGTGGTGGTTTACGGCATTGTTTTACCCACATAGTAGGTGGTTGAACCAGGAATGTGGTAAACCCTTACGAATCAACCATCTCCGACATCACCAGTTTCATGGATGGTAACATCCCCCAAAGGTACAATGTGAGACCCCCGTTCGATAGCGTTCAGTTGGTTTATAATTCCAATAACTATGGTTTATATATGTTTATAGGTGATATAACTATATAGTTACTGGGGCAAATCTAAACCAAATTATAACGTTTGGGGGGCACCACATTGTAGGTTTATGGCATGGCGTTTACCACGTAATATGATAGGTTAACCGGTTAACCGACTGGATCGGTAGAAACTCATCCTGAATAGTATTATCTACAGTTATGGCCATTTATCAATTATAAGTACTTATAACCCCATTTATAGAATGTATAATCCCATTTATAACCAGTTATAACTGGTAAATGGCAATAACTGTAAGATTGGCAATGATAGTAGTGTAATAGTTCCAACTGTAATAGTACCACCTATAGGATAATTGACAGTATAGTAAGCAACAATGTGGTAGAACAGTTTTTAACCACCATATGGCCGGGATGTTTCAATGTTCTATTTTTTGGAGGGTTCCATACTGCGCCAACGTTGCTAGTTGGAGGCGTACTTTCCATCTATATTTGGAACCAACATCATCCAACATCCCACACAGTGCCCATATTATGAAGGGGCTTTCTTCGATGGCCGTTGTGGCCACAGAAAGGGGTAACAGTTGAACTTACGCACCCAACTGAGTGTCTGAGCCTCATTGGATCCTGAGTCAAGGGCAGGTGGATCACAGGGCCTGTTTTCAGTTTACGATGGCCCAACTGGGGTCTTGCAGGAGAGTCGGATCAGCCCTACCTCGCCGCAAAAGTTTGTGAGGAGATCCTGGTGAGTCTTTGCTTGGCACCACTTAGGTTCACAGATTGGAGAGCATCAGTGGACGTCATGGCTTCAGACGCCTCGTGGAGGTTTTGTGATGGCCAAGCCTCTCACCAAGTTGGGAATTGCCGCCGCTCTACGGGGCAGTACTTTGGCTGAGCAGCACCTGGCCCGGGGGGTCGGAATTCACAGACATCGCCGGTGGGGGCTCGCCCTGTCAGGGCCTTTCAAGGCTGTCCGTTGTGAACGCGGTTGCACCTGGACGAGCGTTCAAAGCTCTTCTATGACTTGGCGGACAGGCTGAGAGAAATCTACCCTCTGGTAAACGTTTACCATGTTATAGCTGGGTAAATCAACTATTTCTATGGCCATGTTTAATAGCAAACTTAGCAAACTGTAACAAATTACCAGAGGGTACCTCAAACCCGTTGACCACTTTGAACTGCTTGGTGGTTTGGAACATGAATTTTGTTTTCCCATATATTGGGAATTTCATCATCCCAACTGACGAACTCATACCCCCCAGAGGGGTAGGTCAACCACCAACCAGTGAAACATGTTCCCATTGTTGGGTAAAACCCATGGAGCTACCCGATGATGAGCGATGCATTACGTCATCATGAGCGATAGCATACTTTGGGGAGCAGTTGAGGTGGCAAAAATGTGTGTGGTGTGTGTGTGTGTGTTTTTTTTTTCCGGTATAACCATGGTCATAATCTTCCAAAAGGTGGGATACAAACGATCTACTTATCACTATGGATATATATATATATATCATAAGATATACGGTTATATTATCACAGTTTGGAAGCTATGGATTAAAGCAATTAGTTATCTAGAGTTATATGAATCCACTTATCACAACATGCTGCACTGCTTCCTCGTGTTTCGGAAGCCTCGATGCATGGGCCAGCAGCCTGGTACAAGGTGAAACACCCCAGTTCTGTTTATAAAGCCCATGAACTGTAGTTATATCCATGATAACCTAGTTATAATTCACATAAAGCATAGAATTATCTAGAATTCACCAAGTTATAAGATGTTATAAGTCAACTCAGCTATCTAAATCCCATTAAAACATCTCACCCCATGGAAAACAGCAGTTTTGCCTGGTTTTGAGGCAAGTTTTTTCGGGTCTACATGAACTACATCGACATAGCTGTTACGGTAGCGTCACTGACAGAGTTGGTGATCTTCCATGACGCTTGGCGTTATCCTGGGTATCGTGGGTAGGTTTTCGCAAAGTCACACAACAGTGAGCCATGTTTTTTTGAGTGTTTCTGGGTGGGTTCTTGGGGTGTTGCCCTACGTTGCCTCGCAAGTGGATCTTTGTCTGGGAAAACCTTATCTAGAGATTTGCTGAACCCAGCTTGGTACTAATTTCCCAGCGGGAAATCCAGTACTTGGGGAATGTATGGCTTTTTGGGGAATGTTTATATAATTAGTTTGTAAAAACTACCCAGTGGTGAATAGAAGGAGGAAATGGGGAGCCAGTTGGAGCGAAGAGTTGAGTTTCCAAACCACATGATAGTAGTTTCATGGGGAAATCACCATTAAATCCCATTATGATCCTATTAAACCCATAATTGTGTATATATATATTATAATATATATATATTATATATGTGTGTGTGTATATCATACTCCCATGATAATCCCACTAGATTCCATTGAACCCCCATTTTTATGTTTTCAATGATGAAAATCAATGAACATCAATGAGTCGCAAACCCTTCGTGCCTGGGATAAACCTGAATACCAACAAAAACTGCCACATATTCAAAAAACATGAAACTAGTCCTAAATATGAAATCTAAATACTAAACTTACTAAACCTAATCTAACAAACCTAGATATGAAAAAATCATGAAACTAGTCCTTGTTGGATACCCAAAATTTTGCAAGGCGGTGTCCCAGTTCGGAATCGCCAAGTTGGGTTTGGTTTAAACTCCAGTAACTTGGGGTTCCACATGGCAGATACCCTTTGGTAATGACTAACCTAGCTATTGAAAATGACCATTTATAGTGGATTTACCCATTGAAAATGGTGATTTTCCATAGTTATGTTAGTTTACCAGAGGGTATATCGAGCTAGTTGTTTAGGTGTCCAAAAAAACAACAAACAGCTGAGGACCACCTTGTAGCCATGAATAATTTGCACGAAAACTGTCTGGTTGGTGGTTTGGAATATTTTTATATTTTTCCATATGTTGGGAATAATCACCCCAAGTGATTAATATTTATTTTTCAGAGGGGTTGAAACCACCAACCAGCTAAGTATATTTGGCTAAGTTTGGGCAGATTTTCGATTTAAGTCCAGTGTCGTGTGTAAAGTTGACAACACCGGAGGGAAAAACCGACGTTTCCTCCCTGAAGTATTGAGGCGTCTTCAGTTTCTCGAGTTGATTTTTGGATTTTATGGATTGGTTTAGGGGAAATTTGCAGGAAAGCCCCATGATCTTAATGGGAAAATCTATGGTTTCCTGTAGATTTTCCCTTAAACCAATCCATTGATATTGTTAACAGTTTCTATGTTTGCGCAGGGCTTACTTCCTTAATCTTCCTTAGTAGCTGATTTGCCAGTGATCTAAGCGAGATGTCCCCAAAGCATATCAACATAGTCCAGCATTGTTATATAAAAAATCCCCATCAATCGTCATGTATTGATCGGTTGCCACTAATAGATTAACATAAATCAACATAGACCCTGAAAATAGTCAATTGGTACAATGTGGTGCCCCCCAAACGTTATAGATTGGTTTAGATTTACCCCAGTAACTATAGTTATATCACCTATAAACCATAGTGAAATTGGAGTTATAAACCAACTTAGCTATCTTGGGGGCCTCACATTGTAGGGAGAATAATGTTCCAACTGCCCATTTGGATGGGTCTATGTTAGTTGGGGGAGTTGAGGGAACCGTCAACCCTCACAAACATGCCGTTCTTTGTCACATATATAGTTGATTAGGTTATGTCTATATATGATGGAACCATTCATATCCCAGTTCTATACAACCATATCACATTAAATCCCCATATATCCCCATGTTTGATGGTTAAACCTCCATTGATCCCGTTCAGAACACCCATTGTTTTTAGGCAGTCGACCTGCCGGTGAACCCCATCCTCTTTCGACTGCTGCGCATTGGCAAACTGGCGCGGGCCATTCGCATGGTCACCATGAATAGCGCCCCTCGGCGGTCCACTGGGGACATGTTGATGAACGGGGCATGGGATGAGCGATTTTCCTGGTAGGTTATAGACTCAACCCGATCCCAATCATAATCTGGTTGGTGGTTTGGAACATTTTGTATTTTTCCATATGTTGGGAATGTCATCATCCCAACTGACTTTAACTCCATCATTTTTCAGAGGGGTAGGGCTCAACCACCAACCAGACTAGTTAACTAACTCCATGTCCTAAGGGTACAAGGTGAGGACCCACGGTTAGATAGCTGAGTTGAGCTCAAGGGTGTGCTCATGGCTGCGCTTGGTGGCCTTAAAGGGACCAACCATGGCCTCCGCAGGTTCAGCATTTTTGACCATCCTTCTTCTTGGGCGAAGCGGCTCTTAAACCGGGAATTTCAGGATCCTAAAATGGAGGTACGTTAGTACCATATGTTTGGCCATCTTTTGTGGGGATATTCTCTGAAATTTAGGCCTTATATATGGTAGGTACCTCCAATTTAGGTTCCTGAGATAGCCAGTGATTAAAACCTGCAAACGATCGAAAATACCAAGAAGCGGGCTTGGTTTGGAGACGGTTGTTGCACCTGCGGGTCCTGCGGGTCCTGGAGCCAGCTGGCCGCCATCCGTGAAGAGCTCCGTACCACGGCGGGAAGTTGCCGCGAGCTCGAATAGCATGACCTGTCTTGCATCCAACAAGCCAGCTCACCAGCAAACTCAAAGCGGCAGCAAATGGAGGATTTGGGATGCGAAAAGTTTGAAACTCTTGATTGCAAATGCTGAGGAGGCTGGCATCCCAGACTTGAGGAAGCGGCTGGATCGTCTGAGGTTGGCAACCTTGAGATAGGGGAGGATGAGGTTGGCGCCTTCAACACGGCCGAAGCCGCAAAATCCCAGGCCCAGCTGATCTCCCCATTTCTCCCCAGTGTTTTGATGTCACAGCGGGAGGCGGCTGATCGTTTCTGACGCACATTTTACTGGGGGATAGAACTATAATGAACTACAGTATCATTTTTAATGGGTAAATCCACTATAAATGGCCATGTTCAATAGCAAACTGTTAGTTTACCAGAGAGTATAGCTGGGGAGCCCCGCCTTGTAGTTTCTACAACGTTTGTCAAATGATGATGTTTGCCTTTTTTTTTCATGGGAAGATGTACCGAGATGGGACTTTTGTATTACTTTTGTGCCGACATCAGAACAGATCCAAGAGGAGCCAGCCAACTACCCACCATTTATGGTTGAACAGTGGGAAATTGATCATCAGATAATTTCTGGGATGATGATGGGATAATGGTGTAATAATGGTGTAATAATTGTGATTTATTGGGATTTAATAGGATTTTAATGGGCATATAGTGGGAAATTGATCATAAATGGTGATGAATGGGATAATGATGGGATAATGGTGTAATGATAATGGTGATCATGGTGATTAATGATGATTAATGATGGTATAATGATGGTGATACCCTCTGGTAAACTAACAGGTTGCTATCAAAAATGACCATAGAAATAGTTGATTTACCCAGATATAACATGGTGATTTTCCATAGTTTTTTGTATGTTTACCAGAGAGTACATGGGTGCTGAAACCAACTGGTGATGGCTAATGGGTAGCTGGGTACTACCTATTCTGGTTGGTGGTTTGGAACAGTGTTATTTTTCCGTATATTGGGAATAATACTCCCAACTGACTACTGAATATTCTGCAGAGGGGTTGAAACCACCAACCAGTATTTTTTGAACATTAGTGGGAAGACTTGGGGGAAAGCAGTGAATTTGATCGTAACATCCATGGTTTCCTTCAAATCTTTCCCGGGCAATCCGTAAATTTAGGCTAAGTGGGTAGTTTGCACGCTTTTTGAATGGCACTTGAACCGGCAAGCATGGTGATGTTTATAATGAAGGGGATTTCAGTACCAAGAATCGCTATTAAACTAGGTGAGCTTGTTGGATGAAAGCTTTATGAAATTGCCTTCTAGCTTGTAATTTGGGATAGAACGGGGTGAATGACCCCTCAATACGGCCTTATTTGGTTGGTGGTGTCAAACATGTTACGTTGCACCATATTTGGGATGGTGATCCAAACTGGGCAATAGTTTGGCATGATCCGTCTAGATATGAGTCTGTTACTCTGTTACAAAAATCAAATTTCGAGGTAGTTGTCTGGATAAAAGCCTTGTTTGCCCAGGTTCATGATGTTTAATGGTCTAGTTTGCCAAGTTTTTCGTGTCTATTGGGTGATTTGTTTCAAGATTTTGGATGGGTTTAGGGTGCGACCAGTTCGGTTCTTATAGCAAACCCCGGGTTTCCGGTGACGTGACCGGACAGAATTTCTCCAAGCGGCCATCCCCAAGCAACTGGATAGCTACAATGTGGGCCCCCCAACGTTATAAGTTGGTTTAGATTTGCCCCAGTTTAACATAGGTTTACTAATGTTCACTACAAGGTGGTGCCCTCCAGTGATGTTTGTTGGTTTGTAAACCCCATTAACCATAGTTATCTATAGTTATAACGACCATAGACCCTAGTGAAATTGGACTTATGTTCACCAACTGAACGCTGTCTTGGGGGCCTCACATTGTATAAATAGAACATAAGAAGAGCCAGCAACATACAAGGTGGTGCCCCCCCAGTGATGTTTGTTAGTGAACATAACCCCCATGAAAAGTAGTTCGGTATATCTACCATGTTTACCCAAGTGAAATTGGAGTTATTTCAGCCAACAAGTCGCGATTTAGCTCACTGGGGCACCACCCACCGCATGTTTTGTTGACGACCAAAATTTGACCGAGAGAGATGTGCACTCAGAAGTTTTTAGAAACTTCGGGATGCCGTGATGATGTCATGATGTCCCATGCCCTTGATTATGACACTTGCAGTCTTGTTCAAAAAATAGTAATAAATAACAAGTAGTGAAAAGTAATAGTAATACTATAGTGTGATAGCCGATGGTATTTTTATTTTGTTGAACCTATTCAAGGACATGAGAATAAATGCAGTGGTGGCAAGACGAAAGATGCTGATAGATGACAGTATAAGTGAAACAACGGCGACCATGTATGACAATGTGGTATTGCCACAGTTATGGCCATTTATCAGTTAAACGTACTTATAACCCCATTTATAGAATGTATAATCCCATTTGTAACCAGTTATAACTGGTAAATGGCCATAACTGCAACAACGGTTGAATTATACAATATGTTATCTATGTTTGAAAATTGGATCTCCCTAAATCCCTTGGCGGCGTGCCGTCGCGGAAGGATGCCGAAGGTCCAGGTGGAGGGCGCATTTCAAAAATCCGTTGGTCAATCACACTTTTCAAGATTAAAATTGCAACTTTTGGGGTATACAAATCTCAGATAATTTAAAGATTGATATTATCAAGATATCACACTTTTCAAGATTAACAATTCTCAGGCACTTCCAATTCCCATCGATAATTCTTTAAAACCCGCTTTTGGCAAGATATCAACGTGCATCAATCCCTGGCCATTGAATCGCATGACACTCCTATTGTGACGTCCATTCAATACCACTAAGTCCTATTATGATATCGCATTAAATAGATATTTAGATCCCATCAACTCCCATGAGAAAAATCTCGATAAAAAATCCCATTCAAGCCTATAAAATCCACTTTTTCTTGCCCTCTTAAATCCCATTTACCCTCTGGTGAACTAACATAGCAATGGAAAGATCCACAATGCTATTAATGGGAAAATCCACTATTTCGACTGGGCCATTTTCAATTGCTTTTTGTATGTTCACCAGAGGGTAATCCCATTGTGTGTGTGTACATGTGTGTGTGTGTTTGTTCATTTGCTCTTTGCCTTGCGCTCAAGGTGCTGGCGTCCCTTCAACTGCTCATCAAATGTACCTTGGACCTGACACGGCAACGTTGGTTATTACCCTCTGGTAAATTGTCACATAACTATGGAAAATCACCATTTTCAATGGGTAAATCCACTATAAATGGGCCATTTTCAATAGCTATGTTAAATTACCAGAGGGTACTGGGATTCAATGGGAGTTTAATGAGAATTTATTGACCCTTAACTTGTTGGAATTATAAACCAACTGGGAATTTGGATAAATGAATATAAATGATTGGATTATTACTGAAATATGAATGACATATTAATTGGATACTTGAATGGTATTATTTCTGATTAATGGGATTCAATATTAATTACTTATCAGGTAATATTACTGATTACCATATTAATGAAATTCATATTAATGGGATTATTACTCATTATGAATTATGACTGAATGTTAATGACATATTACCCTCTGGTAAACTAACATAGCTATGGAAAATCACAATTTTTAATGGGAAAACTGACTATAAATGGCCATGTTCAATAGCTTTTTGTATGTTTACCAGGCCGGGTTAGTTGGGAGCCAATGACAGTCACGGAGTTCCCCTAGTGGATTCAATGAACCAATCTGTTCACCAATCCGCCTTGTCGCGAGTGAACGGCTCACACAGGGGGCAGCAGCTTTTTTAGGAAGACTTGTGGCCATTTATTCACTATAACTGGTTATAAGTGGCATAAAAACATTTTATACGTGGGGTTTATGACATAGAACACTATTAACCACTGATATGGGGGGTTCCATACAGTAAACCTCCATAACATGAAAGAAGACATGGAACAGGTTTCCCCTGTTCGCTTCGCACGAGATGACACCTCTCGGGGATTCACATCTGGCGATTCAAATCCATGTGCATGGATCTAAAAGTAGATGGCTCAATCAAAAACCAAAATACACATAAGATGGCACCGCGCGGTGAGAAAGAAAACGGCGCTATTTTAGCTGGAAAATAAAACGAGTTCCGCCAATTGAAGAATTTTTTTGGGACATAGATGGCGCAACTCTCACTCATTCGCCAAAATCAGGCTGCAAATTGCCCACATAGATGGCGCAACTCCCAAATCATTACGGTTGGAATTTCGTTGAGCCTATTTTGGGCCATGTTCGACAATCTGGGCAGCTTATGGTGGGCCAAACTGGGGGGCTCCTTGGTCCGGTCAATTTTAAGTAGCAAGGAGCCCTTTATTTTTGGCCCACCATAAGCTGCCCAGATTGTCGAACATGGCCCAAAATAGCCCCAACAAGCTCCAAATGCTCCCAACATGGGCCTCTGTTGGACCATTTTAGGGCTATGTTGGGCCTTTGTTGGGTCATTTGGGGCTCTGCTTGCGGCTTTCGGGCCTAAAATTTCAACCCCAACCGAAGCATGGTTCGGTTGAGGTTGAATTTTGGGTCGGTTTCGGGCTTATGCTGGGCCATTTGGAGGCTATATTGGGACTTTGTTGTGCCATCTTAAGGCCATCTATGTGGGCATTCCCAGCCTGATTTTGGCGAATGAGTGGGAGTTGCGCCATCTATGTCCCAAAAAGGCAGCTTGATGTTGAGAAACACATATGGCGGGAAACCGGCGCAGAAGATTGCAAAAAATATGTCATTTTTAGGGACATAGATGGCTCAACTGACCTGTTTTAAAGGGAGTTGAGCCATCTATCCCCCATTTTTTTTTTGACATAGATGGCGCAACTCAAGA
>Ga0126342_10015122_pt1 | contig 13540 bp, 5 predicted proteins | sample Cyp1metagenome_FD_92528 | JGI IMG/M metagenome (GOLD analysis project Ga0126342, IMG submission 92528) | Coral microbial communities from Lord Howe Island, Old Settlement Bay, Australia - Cyphastrea 1 metagenome | ecosystem: Host-associated > Invertebrates > Cnidaria > Coral ...
GATTTGGAGTAATGTCAATTGAATCAAGTATATAAGGATTCTTAATTACAAAAGAACGTACTAAAGATAATCTTATCAAATAATTTAAAGCTACATCCCTAATTTCATCCTGAGAATTTATAATTCGAAAATTATTTATAAATCAACAGCACCTGCCGTCTTCTTTGCTCAAATCATTGCAACATGGCAGTATGCCTTCAAGCAGGGTCGCAGCTTCTGAAACATAGGTTCTGGGGGGGGGGGTAGCATATATATATATAACATATTATATGTGGAAACTGCAAGCACATCCTCCCTTTCTGGAATTGGCTCAAGGGAAAAAAAAACATTGGGTGCAACCCTGTCATGGGTTGCAACACGTTGGCTTCTGCAGATGTTCCCATTTCTCCATGTCATGGAGCCAGCTGCAGTGTACTGTACAGCACCATGGATAATTTCTGATCAGGGCGACACAAGAGCTGAAATACAACAGTGGGATGATTCCAAATTGCTGAAGTTTGGCTGAAAATGTGATATATCCCCAAATCGATTATGTTTTTTAGTCACCAATACAAATATAGAACAGTGATGTATCACTATTATGATTTCGTTTTTCTATCTTTTTGTGGGTGGCTATAGTTACATATATTTACTATAGTTGTTGTGAACTGTTAACTAAATCCCAATTCTTACATCTCAATCAAAGTCCCAACTACAGTTATTATATATAACTAGTCTTAACTATCATCATTCATCAAAATTGATGAACATTGCCTATGTATCAATGACTTTCATTGATTTTTCCCATAAAACGCACCATTAAAAAACACATTTTTTTTCCCATAACAACACTATACATACCATTCACATACCATTGACATACCATTAAAATACCATTAAAATAATCGTAAAACACCATTAAAACACCATTTCTCTCCGGAAAAAAAAACACATGGGATTTTCGGACACCGCTGGCGCTCGGTGCCTTCTGCCGTGTGGCCGCCAAACCGCCCAAGGCGCCCAAGGCGCCCAAGGCGGAGTCCTGGAGATGTGGAGAATCCATGGAACAAATCATGGGATATTACTGGGATATAAATGTAATATGCATACAGTCAGTGGATATTATTGTCACATTCAATCCCATTGATATGGATACAGTCAGGGCCTGCCAGTGGATATTATTATATATTGTTATTTTTCATATGTATCCATATCAATGGAATAATCATGGGATGTTGATGGAACAATCATGGGATGATAATGGGATAGAGCTATTATAGGAATAATAGTCATATGAGTCATATGTCTTAATGGAATAATCGTTGAGATATTTAATGGATCATTGGGATACTAAAAGGGATATTAATGTATCAATGAAACAACCACGGGATATTCATGTATCATATGTATCAATGGGATAATAATGGTTTAATAAATGTTTTTTTTTGGGAAAACGTGATAATGGGTTGCAATGATGATATGACATTTAAAGTTTTTGGGGACCACCTTTTGTGTGGAATGGAACATGGCCACAGCAATATGCTCCACCTAGGGTATATAAAAACCTACAGCAATTCTTCTGGGATCACTTGGGTGAATGGTGGATGATGATACGTGGAATATTATCAATGAAGATATATATATATACAGACGTATAATAATATATGTATGATTATAAATAATATTATGAAATATCATATATAATTGCAAAGAGTGTTGATATCCCAAGCTGGATCCTAACGAACGCTTTCTTTTCTACATCAATTATCCAAGCTATTCCTTGCGGGAATTTTGTTTATCGCAGTCCCGTGTAAGTCCATGCAAAGGACCCTGTTGACAAATGAAAAAATCAATACACCCTGCCCCAAATTAACATAAATCCTATCAAATAGGGAATTCGAAAATTAGTTTCCACTTAAAACATGCTATGTTCAAGGTTTTTGTTGATTTGGGGGATGGTACGCAATTGACTCTTACTTCGTTGATCTTGAGCCCGAAAATCTCTACTGCTGGTTAGATGCCATCCCATGTATTCTCATGGGGCCTCTGCGCTACAAACAACCGCACTTAAAGCACTGTAAATGATGCTTTGGGTGTACACATTGAAACTACCTACCTACCTATCTATCCATCTCAATATAGGTATCTATCTATCTGTACACTCAACCCGGCTTTTGACCTCAACTGACTACAACAGCATCATGCACTAGCCCAAAAATGGGCTTGCCCAAAAATGGAGATACAACAAACTAGCTCCCCTTGGCTTATCATCTAATAGGGTATTTTGAATATAGATACCCAAACCAATGGATAGAATTATGACAGAAGGTGGGACCCACTACTGGAAATATAAACCATGAAACTAAAAAACCATGGGATTTTGTATAATGGGTTCATGTTCAACCGCAAACTTTAGGTTAAACATCTTCAAGTCAAGTTGCTATTCATGCGTAATTTTCCCCCTCAAGGTTCTGCAGATTTTCTCAGAGATGGAGCAAGTGTAAACAGGTGTTGCTTCTCGTTGCGTCCTCTGTCTTCACCGCAGAGGAGTGAGCCGGAATGGACAAACCTGAACAGCAATGGCCTTTTCCAATAGAGTTCTGTACCCTCTGATGAATTTACAAAAAGCTATGGAAAATCACCATTTTGAATAGGTAAATCAACTGTAAGTGGCCATGTTTAATAGGCATGTAACAAAATACCAAAGGATATTCCATGTGCTCCAACGGTATATTTCCCGTAAGAACTGGCCAATGAAGAAATGGATAACCAATGGGATTCCCATAATATGAACATCCACAATGCATTGGTTATGTAATGTAAAAACCATCATAAACCATTATACATAAACCCATCTAATCATCCAGCAGTGGTTTTGACATGTTTTGAATGCTCATTTAGTTGAATTCCACAAGACTCATTTGAACCACAGTTGGCTTGTTCATTCGAACTGACTTTTTGTTGGCAAACCACGAAAAAACTTCTTGGTTTAATCCACAGTTCAGCATCTCCCACATCTTTGGTGCTACGGCATGCGGAAATAAAGCCCATGAACTAGTTCGAAATATCTACCATAAGCCATAGAATTTTCAACCCAATCCATGGTTTACCAACTTCGCTGCCGGGACCTGTCCAGGAGTCCAGCCTCCACGTTCCTCCAAGACGATATCACTAGGGGACACCTCGACAACGGCGTTGTCGAAAACACATCTGATGACAACAAATTGAAAAACGACCGGTTTCCGGGTTTTCCTTGAGGAACTCTGTGTTCTAGTCAACAAGTATTCTGAATCATTATTCTATATATATATATATACACTAACTAGTTATATAATGTGGTAAACCCAAGGCCATAAACTCTCCCCAGTCCCAAAATCACCATTTTTTTTAGTGGGATTTCAACCCCAAAATTCTAGAGATAAATATGGCATGGGGTGAATCCCACATGAATGTGCCAAAACAACCAAGCTGCATGTGGCTCATGTGCCACGGGCTGGTGGAATCCCCCAGCCAAATGAGCTGGATGAATTGGAAAATCATGAAACAAAATGGGAATCGTCCAGCAAATTACCAGAGGGGGAAACCATTAGTTCAGTGGTGTCAGAGATCTATCTTGGCAGCTGGTGGTCTCACCATGGTGTGTTTTATAACTCTTTTTTCAAGGTTTGTTCTGGTCTAACAATTGTTTGATGCTCCCAAAATGAGGATTTTCACATCTGATGTTTTAATGACTTTAGATGGAAGATGACCATCAACCAGTTTTTTTTGGGGGGGCTATCATGGGCTATCCATCTTTGAGACAAACCCATGTAAACATCTTCATACACGTAATGTAGTACATCAGTGGGGAAAAAAAACAAGGGATCACCCCACAACTGATAAAATCGATTGTGGCCAAAACCCTTTTTTGCAACTTTTGCTAGCGGATTGCGAGCGCGGATTTTGCCAGGGGGAAAAAAGGAAACTTATAGTTGCGTGTTGATTCACATCAAAGACGAAAACCCACTACGTCCACATAAATCATGACATCGTACAAAACCTATATGAGATATAACTATTGTTAAACAAAAGTCATGTACCACGTAGGCTAGGTCAAAATATGTGTGCTTGACAAACGAATCCATTGGTTGATTTTGTGTTCTTTAGCATTCCCTGTGCGGGTACACACGGACATGAGGGCGCCGCCGTAGGAGCTTGATTTGAACTGATGAAACGCTCGAAATAAGGCAGTTGTTTGGGGGAAAAACCTTATTTAACATTCTTGTGTATCCAACATCATCCAACATTGAGAACATGTTTGGTGAACATCCCCTAAAACACCGCCGCCCAAATCGCTCCTCTGGCAGCGGAGTATCTTGCCCCACGCCATGGGAAGGTGGTCGCACGCCACGTAGGCGTGGAGCTCCCCTGAGAGTTCGGAAGAACCATGGATACCATCAAGAAACTCGGGATTTTCATGGAATTTCATGGAATTTCATGGGGTATTCATGGTGATTTGATGGGAATTCATGGCGATTTTTCATGGGATTTCCATGGGATTTGATGGTGAATCGGAACTGATAGGATGATCAAACATGGCGCGGAAATCCCCTTGCTTCAGTAATCGATGTGGCAGAAGTTGATTGCACATTTGGTGTTGAAAACACTCTATTTGATTGTGGTCCGTTATGGTTGCTCCCACCCCAGATAATTACTGTTGGGGGAGAAACTGGGTAGATAAAGTGGTAAAATGATGTAAAATGGCCAAATTCCATCCAGCTATAATCTGCCTTGTGCGGGTTGGAGCAAACCTGTTTCTGGTGGTTATCATGGGATTCTATAGGACCTGCAAACGGCAATCATTGTGACCAGTTTGAAGGAAAAAATGTTCCAAATGGTGATGATTTCCGGGGGTACGGGCTCAAAGGTCGTTCCAGTTCTTGAAGTGGCACTCGGACACTGATCCAGACTTTCAACTCATCTCATTGTATTGATGAATCATTGATATCACCAGGTTTTTCACACCGGGTGTTTTTCAGAATGAAAGTCGCACGTCACCGGAGGTCACCGGCACCACCGAAAGGTGACAGACGAAACTTCACCATGGATACTCCCCAACCAAACAGGGGTGTCAAAGATTTAGGGATTGAATATCTTGGGGATCAAAATGGATCAAACAACATACTGATAATCCACCATGATCATTCCCCATAATAAATATTAATATATAATTACCATGCATCAATATATATATATGATGATATATTATATATGATATATATATATATATATATATATATATATATATAAATACCATGGATATATAATCATTATATTAATGTCATGAATTAATGGCGAAATAGATCTTCTGGGTATCCCCATCTAGCCATCTACGATCCCACACATCGACCCATGATTGGTTCTTTTCTGGGTCTACGTTAAGTGACCTATTTGGCTTAGCCCCAAGCCTCTTATAGATCAATAGGTTGGTGATGTTTAACATGGTTGAACAAATGGATATTTCACATATCACTGGTTTAAAATAACATGGTTAATGGATATATATATATATAATCTATTGGTGATTAACATGGTTGTAAAACAATCTAAATAGATTAATCTGGTTGGTGGTTGACCTACCCCCCTGAAAAATATGAAAGTCAGATTGGATCATCATCCCAACTATTGGGGAAAATAAAGAATGTTCCATACCGCCAACCAGTTAATAGATTGGTGATGTAGATTCACCGATAGATTAGATTACATGGTTTTAAATCGATATCTCGCCAACATAGAATGTCATATCTCCCAATGTTTAAGCCACGGTCTTTGGCAATCAATGAACTTGTGATGATATTTCCCCAACGTGCCAAAGAAGGTCTTAGGTTTTAGTGTGGAACCCTGATATCCATTTAACAATCACACAATGTTGGAATATGTTGGGTAGATAAAAAACACTTCTTGGAATATGTTGGGTAGATAAACAAAAAACTTCTTGGAATATGTTGGGTAGATACCCATTTCACAATTATGATATCTGTTGATGGATCATCTGATAGAGTCGTCCACCTTTCCGCAGCCGCTCTGAATCCCCTGGCCTTGGCGCCTGGAGTCGACCAGACAGTCGACTTGCAGGACTTTGCCTTGGCGCCTGGAGAAATCAGCGGATTAAGCGGTAGCAGATGAAAGATGCGATCATACTCATCGTGTATATATTATATTTAATATATTATATATATATTGTGCATACATATTTTTATTTATATATATATATCAATTAATATGAATATACTTGCATATGTAGAATAAGTATGCATAAGTAACAAGTAACAGCCCCCCCCCAAAAAAAACAAATGGAACCGTGCTTCCAAAATGGTAGTTCGATGATGTTTGTTCTACAATTTCCAGCTTTCCAATGTGTCTATCTATTTGGGGGTTGCTGTAGTTGGTATCCCAATGGGATATGGAAAATAACGAGAATAAAACCGCCAACCAAAATTTCAAAATTTGCAAAGGTCTGACATGATTAAAGGCTGCAAGTGGGTTTGCCACTGTTGGGTTTCATTGCACTCTTCCATATCAGTTGTGTCTCTGTCTTGGTAAGCGGGCCTCACTTGCCTCCACAGGTGGCCAAGTGGCACGCTGTGCCCGTGCACTGCATCTGGGTCGAGGCCTAGGGCAATTTGGGGAGTCAAGATTTACGACCCGGGGACCACATAGTTTGGTTCATTCTTAGTACTCAATATAAATAACCATCGGGATACAGTTACCAACATTTACTCAACAAATGAACCAATACAAAATGGGACTATCCAGATTCATTGCTACGATTGTGACACACTGATGCACCCAATTATTATTGATTGTAACTGCATAATCATGCCTACTGGTATTATGATTGATTTTGTTATGATGATCATGTTTGTTCTGATGATTATTATTTGTCGCTGATCATGCTCCCTCTTTCCTGTTTCACTGGTAGACATCAAAGCACCACACCACTAAACACTTGAACCAAAAAGAGCCCAAAGTCCTTCAAACTTAAAGTGCCATATAGTACCAGAATCATCATTTTGGAGTATGTTGATATTGTATGTATGTATAATATTATATACCATTAAATAGAAATATTTAAGAAATACCAAGGCTCCATTTTTCTTCCGCGGTTATTTTCAGGTGCCCCAAACGGTCGGTGGAGCTTGGCCAGGGCCACCTGGGCATGATCCGACGGTGCGCGGTGCGCCGTCTGTGACTGTACAGTGATGGCCCATGGTAAACCAGTTGCCCGGCCTGGTAAACCTACAAAAAACTATGGAAAATCACCATGTTTAATGGGTAAATCCACTATTTCTTTGGCCATTTTCAATAGATATGTAACAAATTACCAAAGGGTACACATGATTTTAAATGGGGTTCCTCATTCCATAAAGGTGGTTAGAACATGTTATAACTGACTTATGGTAAAAGGCCTGTAGTTTCCTTGATGTTTTTTTTTGGTTTTCCTCAAATCGGGGTACCCCAATATCTGGATGGTTCATGTCATGGAACATCCGGGAAAAAAAACATCTACAAATAAGAGGGCTTCCATAAATGGGGGATCCCCAAAATATCCTTGGTTTATCATCGAACATCCCAACGAAATCGGATGATAGGGGGTACCCTCTATGACTTAGAAAACCTCCAAATATCGGCGAGCTGGGCACCATCACTCTTTGAGTGTACACGTGTTGCCACCACGGAGAATCTACATCGACATCAGGGTCAACCTTTGGTAGTCCACCAAAAAAAAGCTGCGTTGCTGCCTGTGGCTGTTTTCCATGGCAAGAAACTCAATGATTAAAGTATCAATCCAAGGTTGTGGGCCCGACATTATCACTGAAAACACTTGCAATGTTGACGAAACAAACTGGCCATGGTGCGTCACAGAAATGATCTTCTTCAAATTGCACGGAACACATCATTGCCAATCTTAGATACCCTGCAAAAAATGACAAATTCTTTGCTGGTGAACGTAGATATTCCCATTAATACCAAAAGACTAAAGGCTTAAAGTATCCATGTAAGATTGACCTAGACATATGGAAACGCATCACATGCCTTTTCCTCTGTAGCATCAACTGTTTTAGGAACATCCATCCCAAGACGCAGAGGCTCAGCATTGGCTCAGCCGGGGCCCCAACATGGATGGAAGACAAAGCGGTGCCAGGCCTCAGTGAAACTCTGGAAGGTTGAAGTTTTTCTTGGACTTTAATCAATGGCCATTCCAGGAACCCAAATTGGAGGTACCTACCATATCTTAGGATATATAAGGCCTATGTAAGGGCTATGTAAGGGGATATACCCCCAAAATATGGCCTTATCTGGTACAGTACCTCCATTTTAGGATCCTGGAATGGCCATTGATTTAATGGGATTTCATGCTGTTTTTTGCGTGGATTTAATGGAAATTAATGGAATTTTCTTGAACTCTAACAAATTTTAATGGTGATTAATGAGGATTTAACATACAAAACGGAGATATCGATGGGAATTGCCCTCTTGTACGTCAATTGTTGTAGTTTGCGAACTGAACAATCGCCATGTTTAGAAAAGGTCAATTGTCGAACTACGGGACATTTTCAACAAAATGATGTTAAATGAACAACCGGATTGTAAACCCACTCATGACCCACAATGCAATCTGATAATTTGCCTGTGATCATCTGTTTGACAAACCAATGCCAAAAAACCGGTCGTGACCCCTTTCGCCACAGGACACTTGCTTCTCTCGTGGGCTCTCGACTTGTGGACTCGGCCTGAGTCTCTGGGAGCAGCAAAAGTCGCCACGGAAAGATTTCACACAATTGCTTATTGTTTGAATTAGTTCCTTAAAGTCCATCAATAGGTTGCAAGGTTTACAAGAACCAAAGATAATCACATTTTTTACAAGCACGATGTGGGCATTGCTTCGATCGGCATGGTTGGCAAAATTCCAAATTCCCAATTATATCCCCATTCATGTCAATGCAGGATGAATAAACCCTACTTTATTGAGTTGGAGGCGAAACCACCAATGAATTGCCAGGGTTGACATTATATTATATCCCATTAGCTATATAGATGTGTATATATATATATGTATATGGGATATATATAAATAATTATCTGTCTATCTATCTACCTACCTATCTACCTATCTACATACCTATCTATCTACCTACCTACCTATCTACCTATCTACATACCTATCTATCTACCTACCTACCTATCTACCTACCTACCTATCTATCTATCAATCTACCTATCTATTTATCTATCTATCTATCGATCGATCTATCGATCTATCGATCTATCTATCTATCTATTTATCTATCTATTTATCTATCTATCTAACCATCTATCTATCTATCTATCGATCTATCTATCTACTTATCTATCTATTTATCTATCTGTCAATCTATCTATCTATCGATCTATCTATCTATTTATCTGTCTATCTATTTATCTATCTATCTATCTATCCATCTATCGATCTATCGATCTATCTATCTATCTATTTATCTATCTATCTGTCTATCTAACCATCTATCTATCTATCGATCTATCTATCTATTTATCTATCTATCTATCTATCTGTCAATCTATCTATCCATCTATCTATTTATCTGTCTATCTATCTATCTATTTATCTATCTATCTGTCTATCTATTTATCTATCTATCTATCGATCGATCGATCGATCTATCTATCTATCTATCTATCTAATCTATCTATCTATCTATCTATCTGTCTATCTGTCTATATATATATATATCCCCCAATTGAATCCCCAATCACCCACTCTCTTCACCCAGAAATCGCTATCCCAGTGTCACATCCTCCGCACCACCCAGATTCGGTGCGCAGCCGGGGCCAACCCCTGCGACCGAAACCAAAAACCCGGCATTTTTGCGCCCAAAAAAATGGTGGCAAAGCAAGAAATAGACCTTCAAAGAGAGGAGATGTCTCAGCCAAACTAGGGAGAATATATATATATAGTATATTATATCTGTACTGGTTGGTGGTTTTAACCATCTTGAAAAATATGAATTCGTCAGTTGGGATGATGAAATTCCCATTATATAGAAAATAAAATTCATGTTCCAAACCACCAACCAGGAAGGCAAACCATGTGGTAAACCTTGGTAAAGCCAATTTTTGTCGCATCCCAAATCGAGGGTTCTTGGGTACATTATTGGCATGATGTGAACTGACCCCCAGTCGGTTAAGGGGATGGTTTTTCGGCCGCGTTAAGGTGTCAACAAGCTCTTAACCAACTTTAAGGTGGTGACCTCAATATCAACTGGTATAACTATGTACAACTATGTACAACTATGTACAACTATTATTAATTATATAGAGTTTGGATAGAAGTTGGGGAACAATGGATACAGAATCCACTGACCCACTGGCATCAAACAAATCTTCAAATCATTTCAAATCGGACACTTGATCACCTTCGCCAGTGTCAGCAAGTCTACTAGAATCATGACGTGGAAGATCCTGCCTTGCTGTGACGTCAACGAGTTCGTTGTAATTCACTCTCACAGATACGTAGCATAGTTTCAATATTTACCCTGTAGCTGGTGATATATGGCTATGTATATATATATATAGCCTATAGCTATAATAGCTATATAGGTTTCCAAATCATTCTAGGATATGTTCATTAGAAACCATATAGGTTTTATATAAAATCCATGTTCATTTTTCATTTTCAAAGGATTTTCCAGAAACCAACCAGCGGGGTAAACCATAGCGACCTTCGCAGTCCACATAGCCTCTGAATCCAGCAGTCTCCACCTGGATCGGCAGAGGAACACACCAAAACGATATTTCTGTAAAGCCACCCAGCAGCCAGGATATATACTGTATGTATATATACATACACTGTATATATATATATATATATTGAAATTCATATTTATATAGAAAAACTGTTTATAAGCTATATTTGAGCAGTGTCAGCTTTGGCAGATCGCAAGAAACTTCGCTCCAGCCAGATTTTGATCAAAAAACGCACATAAATATACGAATCAGTTATGTTCGGTTGTCAAATCCTTGGTGAATTTTGTCGTCACTACAGTTGGTTCAATTTCAATCCGAAGAGTGTTCAGTTCGGCATCGGAGGCCCTAGTCCTCAGAGCGGTGTGATTTTGTTTTATCCACATGGAAGACTTGTCCACACCATATCATATATATATAATATATATATATATATGGGGGTTCTTAAAATGGTGGATCACAAAAACCATAGGTTTAATTTTGGATCTTGTGGTGGTACCTCATTTTAGGAAACCTCCATATGTAACTATAGGGTAAAAGGGATATCCCAAACTCCAAACTTATAATGTTAAAGGGAAGAACAGATATAAGCCACTGGATTTTGCACTAACCATTGGACTGACATTAATATCTTTTGCACCGAAATTGCACAACTAGTGGGTCAAAACTTAAGAAACGCTGCATCATTGGGACTATTTAGGCATTTCGGACCTTAAGCCATTCCATTTTTGGTCCCAAAGTGAAGTACCTCCAAGCGCTAGACCGTCTGTACCCTATTCCGTGGGCTGATCCGCAACAGCCGGGCCTTATGAAGCCTGGCGGCCAGGCCAGTTGTGGATTTAACGGACTGAAGTGTTGAGCTCCAATTTATATGCAGATGATGTACATGTGTGGGTGAACTTACATAGTTAATCAGAATATTGCTTATATTTAACTTCAGTATATATATATATATACTCATATATCAAGTTGCATCTCAACAAATTCTTCAGGTCAACACTAGTCAATACTTGGTAAACTTGCAACCGTAACACCAAGAGAAAGGATCACAATCAGCTGATTCCAGTCTTTGAAGGTACAGCTATGACCCTGGAAACCACTTGTAGTTGTAAATGGGGTTATAGAATCCATAAATGGATATAAATGAGGCTATAGCTGACTGATAACTGGTATTTCGGGCCTGAATTCTGTATGCTCTACATGAAAAACAGCCCATTCTTTCACCATTGGTCACCTTTTGGGTGGCAAATATGCTGGCAGGTGTCCAACAATCAAAAACAACTTATAGTACAAAGACATATAGCTGGTTGGTGGTTTTAACCATCTTGAAAAATATCCGTTCGTCAATGGGAAGGATGACATCCCATATATGAAATGGAAAATTCAAAAGTCATGTTGAAAACCACCAACCAGCAATAGATATACCATTGATTCATAGATATTCCATTGATATACCCTAGGTATTGATATACCATAGTAAACATGGTGATTGTTCATAGTTTTCCCATTAAGAATGGTGATTTTCCAAAGTTTTCCACATATAGTACAGAGACATATAGAGACCATTGATTTCTTCAGGATTTCAGAAAAAATCGACCGCCAAAAATTCGGCATCGGCCTCTGACTGCCGAGTCCACTGAGTCCCTCAGCTGGAAAGGGATCATCCCGCAGAGCCTTTGAAAAAACATCAACAAAAGCAGAACAGATCCAGAAGACATCGGAAGACCATGTTCGGGTGCATTTTTTTCATCATTTTCCGCAGTTTCCAGCAAAGATCAGCAAACTCCAATTTGTTTGCCATTGCGGGTCGTTCAGATTGGATCCAACGTCTTGCAGCAGAAAAAAAAAACAACCCCCGAGCCCGTGGCCTCGTAAGTTCTAGCGGGGATCCACCTGGGACAAGGAGAAGTGAGCTGCTACATCAGGTAGGCCACAATTCCTACATTCCTACGTAGGCTAATATGAACATCGCTGTGTAGCCTACATATCATACGATATCTTAGGACACATGGTCTGCAAAAGCAGAAACATGATGATGTTTCCGCTTGAATTGGAGGCATACCTAACACAAGATCCCGACTCAGGTGGGGCCTATAGAAAGCAAAGTTGGTATAGTTCACGTTCGGTGAATGTTTATGGTTTATGGTAGCGGTAGATATATAACTATAGTCAATGGGATTTATAATGGGACATATGATATATCTATAACCATAGATATTGTATTGGGATATCATCACGCATATATTGTAAATAAGTATGGTCGATGGGATTTATAAGGATTTATATATACTGTTTATATGTGTTTATAAACCAACGCAGACGTTGAACTCTTCGGGGCACCACCTTCCACTGAGAATTTCTGGCACCAGAAAAGGGGGGCGAGGAACGGACCATGTCTGGTCCAAACATTGAGGATGAACGGACCAACTTTAGGTACCAACGGTCCAATAAAACGGAAAATCTTTACAGTTATGGCCGTAGAAACTAGTTACAAATGATTTTTCTGATGGGGTAAATTATTCCATAAAGGGGGTTATGACTGACTTATAACTGGTATTTTGGGCCAGAACTGTAATTGTGTCTGAAAATGGACGGGGAACCTAACCATGGGATTTAGGGGGACCCGATGTTTCGACAATCCCAAAGTCAGAAACAAAGAGGCGTAGTTGTATTCCCGACAAGAATGAGGATCCACGCCGCCCGACAAGAATTTTACATTAGCTCGACAAGAAACATCGTTCTTCCCGACAAAACCACCCCGGAAAGCTGCCCGACAAAA
>Ga0126342_10015123_pt1 | contig 13540 bp, 5 predicted proteins | sample Cyp1metagenome_FD_92528 | JGI IMG/M metagenome (GOLD analysis project Ga0126342, IMG submission 92528) | Coral microbial communities from Lord Howe Island, Old Settlement Bay, Australia - Cyphastrea 1 metagenome | ecosystem: Host-associated > Invertebrates > Cnidaria > Coral ...
ATTGCCAACTTAATTTCGCGCCCGAAAAGAAGGAAGGAAGGAACAAAGGAAAGAAGGAAGGAAGGAGGGAGGGAGGGAGGAACGAAGGAAAGAAAAAGGGAAAAGGGAAAAAAAAACTGAATATTTTTTTTTTGATGCTTTCGAGCAGCTTGATCTCCCCTAGCCTCGGGGGATCAAGAAAAAATATTTCCAGATAAAAAAAAAATTAAACCTAACCTACCACTAAATTTAGATGAAATAGGCAATAATTTTTTTAAGATCCTAGTGTTTTAATTTTTTTTTGATCTGGATTTTTTTTTTTCTGATCCTCCACTCCCAACCAGCGGTTCTTTTTGATCAAAAGCTGTGATCGGACTCTCTAGATGCTGAATCTGTATCTCCATATCTATGTATCTAATCTATTCTATTCCATGCCATTCCATTCCCTTGAATTCACTTCCATTCTATCCATGTAAAGATCGGTGATAATTTTTTTTCGAGTGCCCGAGCCAGGTGACGACCCCCTATGGCATTGTCTACGATGGTATCAAACCGATGTGTTTCGACTTTGACCGCTGGGGCCGGAAGGCCCGGGGTCGGGATTTCAAGCCACCAGGCCCACGAAGCTCAAAGCAATCTAACCTGGAAAAAGCACCTAAAACTTATCCAATCCGATTGAATATTATATATGTTACATGGGATTTTCCAATATATTATAGATTTTCCATATGTATATATATATAACTTATATATAATAGGATTTTTCCAGCGAAAACCCATGGGGATCTACCATCAAAGGGTCACCGGTTCGCTGGCAGGTCTACCACTTCTTTCCAAACGAAGATGATCCAGGGATGGAGCAGGCTGGGGGCAGGAAACGGTTGAACTTTCATGAACTAAAATAGTAAATGGGGATTCAGCGAAGAAACAAATATATATATATATATACATACACACACACACTGTGTATCTATGGTATATGTACATATGTATGTATATATATACATACATATGTACATAGATAGATATGTACATATGTATATATATATATATACATATGTATATATCTATCTATGTACATATGTATGTATATATATACATACATATGTATATATATATATATATGTATATATATATATATATGTATATATATATATATATGTATATATATATATGTATATATATATATGTATATGTATATGCATATGTGCATATGTATACACAGGCACAGGACATCGCAACGGACTGATGAGCCTTTAGAGCCTAGGGAAAATCAGAAATTGGACATCGTTTGTAATGTTGAAAGGGTAAACATCATCCTAATGTCCCGGATACAGGTTGATGGTGATTGATCAGAATACCTTTAGCATCCTAACTGGCTGCAGTTCAGGCTATTGCGACTCTGCAGGGAGTGTGAATCGCTGATCCTGTTACACATTTCATTTGAATCAACATTTCGATGGAAAAACTTCTTTCTGCCATGCAAAAACCTGTTTGTTGTTGTTGTTGTTGGTGGTTGTGGTTGGTTGTCGTTGGTTGTTGTTGGTTGTTGTTGGTTGTTGTTGGTTGTTGTTGGTTGTTGTTGGTAGTGGTTGTTGGTTGTTGGTTGTGGGTTGTGGGTTGTGGGTTGTGGGTTGTGGTTGTGGTTGTGGTTGTGGTTGTGGTTGTGGTTGTTGTTGTTGTTGTTGTTGTTCTTGTTCTTGTTCTTGTTCTTGTCGTTGGGCGGCTGCAACAAAGTTTTTTCATGAGATCAACGAAAGAAGCACTGATCTTGCAGCCAGGTGGACGGTGACAACGACTAGGCGGGCCACAACGACTGGGGGTAGCTGGTGCTGGTCGGTGCACAGCAGAAAGCTGTTGGGTTTCAATGGGTCTGGGAGTGGTGGGTTTTGGCCAACGCTGGAACCCCTGGAACCTTGGAAGCTGTTGGTTTGCAGAGTTTTGGAATCTTGGTTTCTGATCCCCACAGTCTTCCATGTAGGGCTTCGCACACCGGCGATGCCCCAAGGGGGTCCTGCTGTTGCTGCTGCTGTGCTGTTGTTGCTGTCATGGGTGCATCTTTTTGTTGCCCAACAATTGTCAAATAGGTCGTGTTTTAACTTTTTTTAAGGCTCTCGAGCAAAAAACACTGTAAATGCTGGTGTTTTGGTACCTCGGAAGCCAAACACCACAGTATTTACGTAGTTTTTTGGCCTTGGGAGCGAACATCACGATATTTGCAATGTTTTTTGCAGCAAAAACACTGGCATTTACGCAGTTTTCAGCATATTGCAAGAAGCATCTTTTCCATGCAAAAAGCACAAACAACTCTGTAAACTACAATGTTTTTGCCTTTGGCATGCACTCAAAAAACAGCAAGAATCAACCAAACAGTGTCCAACATGGACCCTCCAGACCCTACTTTTACCCATGTTTGGCGGATTCGTGGCCCCTCAAAAACGTGAAAATGCCACCAGAGTGGTGCAAGCATGTGCATCAGCGGTGTTTGGCAGGAGTCCAGTGTCAGAACTGGCCAAGGGTACACCATGGCAAGCTGCTCCCAACCGCACCTCCGAGGCCCACGTAGAAAAGTCTAGAGTCTAGCTGTTGAAGCCTGCAGCCGACAGCTCTGGCTGTGTTTCCGGCCTTCTTGTGCTGGCGTTTTGGCTTCTTGCCTTCTTGCTCTGGGCGCTGACTTTCTTATTCTTAAATTCTTAGTCTTACTTGTTCTTGCTCCTTGGGTCGTGTCCCTCTTCCGGTGCTGGCTTCTTGCTCTTGCTACTTGTGTTCGGTCCCCCTTGTGTCGTGAATCCTGCTTGCACACAGTGACCCTGAAGGACAGGCTTTTTGTTCTTCTTTCTATTGATTCTATTGCTTCTTCTTCTTCTTCTTGTTGTTCTTCTTCTTGCTTTCTAGCTTCTTGCTCTTGCAGCCTGTTTTCCTTCTTGCTCTTGCTCCTTCTTTCTCTTGCCTCTCGCTTCTTCTTCTTGCTTTCTAGCTCTGTGCTCTTGCTTCTTCTCCTTGTTTTCTCGCTCTTTACTCTTGCAGCTTGATTTCCTGCTGGCTCTCGCTCCTTCTTTCTCTTGCCTCTTGCTTCTGCTTCTAGCTTGGTAGCTTCTTGAAAACAGTGGTTCTTCCAAAATTGCTTGCGTGCTTGCTTCTTGCTGTCTTCCATTCCTTGCTTGCCTCCTTATCCTTACTCTTGCATCTTGCCATCTTGTTTGCTCTTGCCGCTATGTAACCTTCTGAACTCTGCTTCTTCTTTTCTTCTTCTTCTTCTTCTGCTTCCGTTCTCTCAATATCTTGTCTTGCTTTCTCGTGCTGCCTACTTTCTTCTTTCGCCTGCTTCTTTCTCTTGCCTGTTGCTCCTTCTTACTCTTGCAGTTTGCCTTGCAGCGTGCATTCTTCTTTAGTCAGTCTGCTTCTTGCTCTTGCCTCTTGCTTCTGCTTCTTCCATCCTCGTTTCTTGCTCTTGCTTTTTCTTCTTCTTCTTCTTCTTCTTCTTGTTCTTCTTCTTGTTTGCTAGCTTCTTGCTCTTGCCGCTTGCTTTCTTCTTCCCTATCTTGCTTTCGTCTCCTTTCTCTTGGTGCTTGCTTTCTTCTGCAACGTCTTGCTTGCTCTTGCCGTTTGCTTTCTTCTTTCGTCTCCTTCTTTCTCTTGTCTCTTGTCTCTTGTCTTGTCTCTTGCTTCTTCTTCTTCTTCTGCCTTGCTTGCTTCTTGCTCGTGCAGCTTGCTTGCTAGCTTTCTTCTTGCCTTTTTCTTGTGTTTGCTAGGCATCTTGTGCTTTCGTCTCCTTCTTTCTCTTGATTTTGCGTCGACACTTGCTGCGTGTAACCTCTTCTCTGACACGCTCCCCCTGCTGTCGACAGGGGTCGGCGGATGTTTTCAGGAAATGGATGAAGGGCCCAGGCGCAAGGGAACCTTTTTCAAGGAAACCCTTTACTCACTCAATGGCTCCGTGCTACATACCATGGTTTCGTGTGAACAAATCCCTTGACCCAAGCTGAACCAACCCCGAAGAAACAGAGTGCAGGTTGGGTGACCAGTGACCATGCAACGTTTTTCCCCTGGCCGAGCTGGCCACGCGTCCAGTGGTGTGGTTTTAGCACGTGCTTCCCCAAGGGAAGGATGTGGCTGCCTGGGATGATCTCAGAGGTTGGTAGATGAGTAACTGAACAACTTCCAATTTCAATCAATTACCCTACAAGTTAAGGGATCTTACAACCCTGAAATAAATCGCTCATAATAATGAGTGATTGTAGAGATTACTTTCTTCCGCATGAAGTTCAGAGATCATCCAGTAGCAGGTTCCCTGAAACACCGAGGAATTGAATGTCTGAATTGATCGCACACCGCCTGGTGTGCTGGATGGGTTGGGCCCGAGATCCCTGACATTCCAAATCATCCAGGTAAGATAGACGCAACGCTTAGATTCTTAGAGGTTCAGCGGTTCAGCAAACCTGGGATGTTCCTGGTAAGTGGTAAACCTGGTGTTTTTTTTAAATACGATCCCCCAAGGTTGATAGCCACGGGTTGTGAATAGCCATCTCATGGTGATTATGGTTAGCATACCTGCTGATCGATTGGACAACCCCAAGGAGTCCAACAGATATAAACAGGTCATACCGGTCATACCCATTTACAGGGAGGAGTTTATTTTCAGGTTGCTGGATCTTTCCTTTGTATTGTCCAGACGAGCCTCCGTCACAGCTAGACGATTTTCTGAGCCACAGCTGACTGGCGATGACCCAGATACCTTCAAAAGGCCATGTGAGGCCTTTGGGTAGCACCGGGCTGACTCCTCCATCCCTGCATATTTTGGCGCCCTGGATCTGGCGAGAAGTTGAGTTGAGAACAGAAACATCCAAAGTCTGGTAAACTAAAATGTGGTGGTTTCCTAAGTATTCTGGGTAGCCCTAAATCATCCACTTCAAAAACTAGGATGGTTCATTTTATTCATCACCCAGCTATTGGGGTATCCCCATTTATAGAAACCCCCCATGTTTCATGGGATGCCCAGTCACTAGTCCAACAAGGGCTGCAATGGCTGCGCAATGGCTGTTGGGTTGTGGCTACCAAAAAGTGATCACCAAGTTGGTAGATCTGAAAAATTGGGATCAATTTGGGCAAGTTGGCACAGTTGGCACCATCACCAGATCCTCCTTTGCGCCCGCGAAGAGTTTGAGATGTGCCACGAGCAAAAAACGCCGGGCTGAAAATTGTCCCCGAACAGTGGCAAGTCACATCTTCAGGTCCGGCTGTTGGATTTCTGAAAAACCTGGCCCTTACACCCACTGATCCATCAACGTGCAGAAAGGACCCTTGCAGAAAGGACCTCCCCTAACAAGGCTCTAATTGCTTAAATCGATGATGAAGTGATGGTGTTTCCCAAGTTTGGGAAAAACTCCAGACACAGCGGCAGACACTGGTGCTTTTGAGAAACTCCCAATGACCGAGCCTTCCAACAAAATGTGGAGAAAAAGGTCTGCCCGCTGCTTAGAGCTGTGCTACGTTTTCATGCATAAAATGAAGGGTACTTCATGGTACTTCAATATACATTCGAGTTGGTTAGAGTGGGTCATGAGTCATAATTGGTCATAATTGAGTCATAACCATCTGAAGTAAGCCACTCTCAAAAATGGGGTTACGATTCCTGGGTCCTGCAGAGAGGAATGTGGCTTTGTCGAAAAATTCGAAAATTCGGCCCCACATAGGATAGTTTATCAGCATTTTTCCCATTACAACAGATATTTAAAGGACATTTCGCATTTTCAGTGTATGAAGCAATCTTGGAGGTTTGTCTAAGTTGGATCGTCTCAAACTAAGGTGGAAGCTGAAGGCTATACCCCTGAGCAGGTGGGATGGTTCGCTCTCCGGTGTCATCAAACATGGGAATCCCGTGCCCAAATGTATGGAGGTAATTCTCCATAGATTGGGCTAGCCGCTAGCCCCCATTTTGGCACAAGGACGCTGCAACGGGAGTAGTCCTCTGCCGTAAACTTGCCCTTCAGTAAACTTGCAGAGATTAACAATCCATGAAAATCCACCAGAAATGCAGATAATTTTCCAAGGGTGATCCACGGATTTCAATATTTTGTCTTGTTAGCCTGCCACAATGTATACACAATGTATACATTTGAAGTTCCAATCCATGGTTTGCACATGGTGCAGTATCCCATGAACTATCCTGTGATACGATTGGGTCTAGGAGTCTCACTTACGCAGCTGGAAGCTTGTTTCTCACAATACTTCGCCTTAGCGCCAAACCCGGCAGGTCCTATTGCAAGCTTCGATTACCATTACCGGCCTTCATCACGAGATAGGTAAAAATATCGATTGGTTTGAGGGAGAATTTTTGAGAAACAGGTCACCATATTTCGTGGTAACAACCATGGTTTTCAGTTTTCACATGTTCCCATCATAACCCATCCATTTGCCATTACCAAACAGCCATTTTAGCTGTTTTCAAAAAGTCGTTTTTTGTGCGCAACGGGTTGCCAGTGCACTCCCCGCTGCCGTAGGCCTGGGAATTCAACAAGTCCCTGCCCACATTGGAGGATCGCCGTTTTGGCTCTGGGAATGATCCCCAAACATCGCTGAACTTTTGCCAAGTTCAGTAAGATGAAAATCGCTGGATCCAAAAAGGATCATCGCTTAAAACCATCTTTTGGAGGTTGTAAATGGAATGTAAATGGTAGTTTCTAAAGATGATCCTTCAAAAAACATGTTATATATCTGCAAACGTGCTGTTCCCTCATGAGTCCTGATTCGTAGAAAGAATTATATAGGGGCATTTGCCGTGGATATGCGAGACTTGGGGTTGCATGCACAGACAGACCCCAAAGAACCAACACGCCCCGTTGGTTCACTTCGTCAAGTTACAGCGCGCCCTAAAACGTAATTAAGATGTACCCACCAAGAAAGCGTTACGCAGTTGATTTGGTCATAAAAGTGAATATGTTTGGGTTCAAACAGTCAGATTTCTATAGTTTTTCCGTAGTTTTTCAGAGTTTTTCAAGGCGTCATCCTCTGTTTTTTTTGGGTTCCTATTCCTTTTCGGTGGCGCAGGACTCCTGCGCCATTCGTGTCTGTGGCAGCTGGGAGGAGGCGCCATGGTATCAAAAAAGCCTTAAGAGTGGTACTTTAGAAGCCTCAAGAACAGAGGTATAGGATATTTATAGAATGATATACAACCCTTACGGGTGATGGAAAGCCGCAGGGACTTCAAGATGGGTTAAGCATAACATCCCGGGAATGGTGGTCATAGGATTATGCCCTCAGGTCGTGGTAAAATCCTACACAGAGAGACGTGGTAATTTGGTGATTTTCTGCCAGTTTGGATACCAGAAGGTCTCTTCCATCATGAGTAGTGGATAGTAGTGGTTCACATCCCAGGCTGGCAACAGGGGCACACACCTTATTAGAATGCTGGTCATTCTGGTCATTGACCAGGTTTCTGGGATGAATATATCATATTGGGCAAGAGATCAGCTGATTTTTTTTTTGGGTGATTGCTAGGGCCAGAGGAATCCATCCTCAAGGTGCACTTCAGAATGAGTTAATCCCAACCATATGCATAGAATGCAGCTCATTTTCATTGAACAGCCGAGGTTCAGGGTCTCACTGAGTTTCGGACAGGTGGAATGAGCGTTGATAAAGTCCTTCTTGCTACAGAGGTCTGCCTCAATAACTGGATGCCCTCTGATAAAGAAAGACGGCTAGGAGCTCCCTATTTTTCCACGCCAGTTTGGGTATGGAACTCAAGCTGGCCACAATCCCGAATCGAGGAACTTTGAACTAGATGACCTAGAAATCACCAATTTTGGGCAGAACCACCAGATTTGACCCAGAAAATCATCCCGAAATGGTGATTTTCAGCCATTTTTTCGGTCATTTTTCGGGCCAGGTGGCAGCTGCATTGCTGGAGGTTTGCCAGGAGGTGCTCGCGGGAAAAAGATCCAAGCCACCAGTGGATCACTGGCTGGACGTGTGATTTAAGTTTCGTTCATTTCGTGGATTTCGTTCCTCCATGTCTAAAGGGTAACGGGTAACTGGACGCTCCAAGAAGGCTTGTTTGAACCGCTAAAAGTCGCTAAAGACTGGAGATTGATCTTCTGAAAGTCGCTAAAAGTCGCCGTTTTTTTGCATGTGGTGGATCTCGCGTGTGGCGGGTTATCAACTTGGGTACCGATGATATGAACACAATATTAGCTATACGGGATTCCGGGATAGATCAACACCATGTTTGGGGGGATGAAGATCCACAAAACCCGGCTATTTTGGTCTGCCAGGCCATGTACATGGGAGCGTCGGCAGCAGGGGTAACCCAGCTACCATCAGTGCACTATGCCGAGTCACATAGTTGTGGTGATTGATGTGAGGCATGATTATGTTGGATAAAGCATCAACTTTGGTGGTCTTTAGAGATTGGGGATTCATTATCTTAATGACTGTGTATGTATGAATATGTATACAGATTATCAAGAGCAGCAACAATGCACATGTGACTTGAAATAGAACAGGTAAATGCCACAACCCCCCAAACAGCTGGTCGTTTTCTTGGCAGGCGGGTTCATGGAACATGGACCCAAAAACCGACATGAGATAGTGCACCTCCTGTCACGGCCTAATCTGGTTGCGGGATTCCAGGGATTCCAACTTGGTGGGCGAATTTGGCCCAGAGAGTTGGCTGAAAGAAGAGACAGTTCAGGTCGGTCGATTCAATGATTCACTGGCGCCATTCTATCACTGAGTCACCAGACATGCATGTCAGTTTTCAGCTTTTCGGTTGGCAATCCAATTCATGTCCAGCCACTTGTGATTTCAAAACTTCCGCACTGGTACAGCCAGGCACTAAGTTATTTATTTATATTTATTTTAAGTCTATTTTTTTGTTTCCGTTGAAATCTTGACAGCGTTTCTGATTAATTTCCGATTTTCCCCCATTTTTCCTGTTGGCATGTTTTTTTTTTCCTAAATGCGTTTCTTATCAATCCCTTTTGTTTTGAACCAGTCCCCATGTTTGCTTGCTAGGTCCCACATTGACTTTAAAAAAGTGGTTTACTTGTGGCTGCTTCTTCCCCATCCACCGAGTCGGTGGCAAAGCTGCAAACTGCACCTGCTCCGGTACCGGAAGCTCAGAGCGATTGCTAGGAAATCTCGGATTTCCCCACCAAAACACAGTGATGGGCTTGTTATGGTTTGTTGAAACATGTTAAAACAGTATTTTCCTTTTCCATTGCTCATCATTTTTTCTCTTAAATATTCTTTAATGGCCTTCAGAGTGGGGTATACTGTATCATATACCACATTTTTCAGACAAACCCTGGTGTAACCGCAAGAAAGGGGATCTTCAAGTCTCAGGGTGGAGATTTGGACGGTAAGGGACCAATCGATTGGGACAGGGATCAATACCTAGGCATTGACGGAGGGATGAGCTTCGATAATGGTCAACTGCATTTGGTGAAACCAGGGAACCAGGTTTTAATTCATTGAGCTAAGCAATAAAAGTGGGGATACAGCAATCCAAACCGGGAACATTCACCAATAAAAGTGGCGATTTGATCGGCGATTTGATAGATGTTGAGCAACACAAATAGGTATTTGACCAGCAATACCGATAACAACAAAACCAGCAAACAATAAGAATGATAAAAACAACATTCACGTATCTAAATAATAACAGTAGCAGTGACAACAATAAAAACAACAACAATAATCCTATAATCATATAATCATATTACAATCATATCACCATATAATATAAATCATATAATTTTAAAATCATATAATCATATACCATATAATCATTACAATCATGTAATTATATCATTATTATAATCATACAATGATATGATAATACAATAATACGATAATACAGTAATATGATAATACAATAATAATATGACAATACAATAATATGATAATACAATAATATGATAATACACAAATATGATAATACAATAACATGCTAATACAATAATATGATAGTACAATAATGTGATAATATAATATAATATACAACACAATGATATCATAATATCACAATATTATGATATGATAATGTCATAACATTATGATATAATCGGGTATACTAATACAATTTAGTCTAATATAATATTGTATAATAAGGTAATAATATAATACAATAAAACACTAAAATGACAATATAATATATATATATATATAATATAATAGAATATAATATAATAATGTAATGATATAGATATAATAATATGTATAACTATATAATAATATAATAATATATCAATATACTAATCATATAATAATATAATAATATATTAATATAATAATATAGTAATATAACAATATAATATATTAATATAATATAATATTAAGATATAAAACAATAACAATATAATAATATAGTATCATAATGCAATAATATCATAATACAACAATATAATTATATAGTAATATATAATAATAATATGATAATATGACAATATGATAATATAATTATATAAGATTATAATGATATGATGATATTATTATAAAACAATAGGATAAACTAATAATATAATAATATATCAATATATTAATATAGCAATATAGTAATATAGAAATATAGTAATATAGTAATATAATAAATATTCATATAATAGACAATCATATAATGATAGAAGAAGCTAATAATGTGATGATATAATACTATACTAGTATGACATTATAGCAGTACTGTATATAGATATAAATACAAGTACACATACTATAGATGAGTAAAAACCCTGAACATAATTGGGGGGGAGGGTGGCAGAAAACAGAACAGCACTGTGTGCGTGACGATACAGGATATGATTGGAACCACCCTGGACCTGATTCGGAACCACGATCAGGAAAGTAAATTATCCAAGGCCAGCAGTGTGTTTGACTTTGGGGTTGCCGCGTTGCGTTGATTTTTTCGGAGGCACACGGACAGACCGTCACAAAAAGACCCTGATCAAATGGATCAGACGCTGGTTTTTGTTGTCGTACTGCCATGGTTTGGTTCCAAGTCTGTGGAGTTTGAATCTGCTACCAGCTACCGGTATGGATTGACACAAACAAAAAAACAATCCTGGGGATTGGGAAGGAAGAAGGATGTATATGTATATAATATATATATAAGAATATCAACATACATTTCATACTTCTTTGTTTCACATGAGCCTCATACGTTGGTCCACCGCAACCACTTTCGCCACTAAACTCGCGCATTTTCAGTCAGCCTTTGTGGTTGGATTTTGGGGAGCTTCGCCCAAACATTAGGATCGAATCAACGCATGGTTGTTAATCCAACAACATTAGGATGTTCAAGGTCTAGATTCAGCAACAGGCCCATGTTTTCGGATTGATACTCACTTTCAAGGCACGTGAGAATTGATGCAACTTGTGTGCAGCAAGGGGACATGTTTGGTATTTACAGCACCAACCTCAACAAATACTCAGAAAATGCTATGTAATACTACCCTCTGGTAAACTAACATAACTATGGAAAATCACCATTTTCAATGGGTAAATCCACTATAAATGGTCATGTTCAATAGCTATGTTAAATTACCAGAGGGTAATCCTTCAAACTCCAAGAAACATTCGCGACATTTCGGCACCGCTTGCATCAGCATCGTCTCCGATGAGTTGCTTGGGGTGCCAGCGGGGATGGGGTGAAGCCTGGGAATCTTTGACCACATAGAAATAGCTATATAGATCGATATAGAAATTCTCAAAACCAATTAGCTAATTATATCTTTGAATCGCAGACACAGATAACCAGTTCTTGGTTGTAATTCTTACAGATTTATCTAGAATCATAGAATTAGTTCTTGCTTTTTCTTTATCAGCATGAATGTGCGATGAACCCAATGGTTTCTACTCGTTGTTACAAACCTAACGGTTCGCCCCGTCAACTAAGATCAGCAAATTGCAGTTTCGGAAACAAAAAGAGGATGAGATATTGTAATCACTTCAGCATCCTAAGTGATACTACCCCTCCAGTTCCCATCAACATATTGGAAAGCTGAGGACCGGCCAGGTTATTTATTGGTTCTACAGTACTTCAGGATATCCCCAGCTACATATGTGTGTTTGTGAAGACACCATCTGTTACAATCCAGTTATATGAATATATATATATATAGATAATATATAGATAATATATAGATAATATATAGATTATATATAGATTATATATAGATAATATATAGATAATATATAGATAATATATAGATAATATATAGATAATATATAGATAATATATAGATAGTATAGATAGTATATAGACAATATTTAGATAATGATATATAGATAATATATCGATAAAAAAAGATAACATATACGGACGCATGGAATACCCACACTCACATATATATATATATATGTATATGTATATATATATATCTATGTATGCATATGTTATATCTGGACAACTTATAACGACCTCACTGCCACGTCACTGGAATCGTGGCGAATGTTCGGGAAACTATCCCAAAATGGCTGAAATTCAGGTTGGTGAATTGTTATATTTTGTTGGTTGATTATATCAAATGATATTTCCCACTATCACATTAATATTGTTGGTTGATACATGATGATATATAGATATATATATATATATATATATATTATATACATATATATATATATATTGTTGGTATATCCCATGATACCGGGTTCTTTAAGAAAACAGTCATCCTCCTACATGTTGTCACATCACACCTGATCCCCCCGCGCTCCCTTGATCAATGTTGTTGCCCAATGCATGCCGGCATCCGAACCGAAATGGCAGTTTTTTTTTTTTGCAGGCCTTTCCAAGCAAAGCGATGTAACAACATTTAATTGGGGAAAAGGGGGCATGCAAGTTTCTTCGCAATGAGTGTGACAGGATGGCAGTTTTTTTGAAGAACCCGGTATCACCATTAAATCCTTAATTATCCAGATATATGTTATATATTATATTCTCATTAATCCCCAAATCCCATTGTACTCTCATGATACTGGTATATCCTATTTATTCCCATGGTACATATATGTATATATATATATATACATATGGTTCCCATTATATCCAATAGGGTTTGGTGTATTCCCATGGTAAATATATCATATTCCCATATATTCCCATATATTCCCATATATTCCCATATATTCCCATATATTCCCATATATTCCCATATATTCCCATATATTCCCATATATTCCCATTAGAATATATAGCTCCTGCGAGGCGCGCCCTGCTGGATGCCTTGGAAGATGGAGATGAGCGCCGTGCCCTGCAGGTGGGGAGTGGTGCCATTGTGGTGCCATTGGGAGATCGAAGCCACATTGCCAGGGACAGGGCCACTTCTTTTTTTCCCCAACTTTTCTGTTGGTTTAAACATCTGGTTGGTGGTGACTATGGTTAATCTATGGTTAATCTATGGTTAATCTATGGTTAATCTATGGTTAATAATTGGAATAACAATATAAAATGGGCTAACGCCCTGGTGCCGCCGACCCCTTTTCAAGGGTGGAGGAAGAAGTGCGCAGACATAGAGCCACTCAAGAAGCCCAGCAAACGCCTAGGCCTAAACATTGTAAGACATAC
>Ga0126342_10015124_pt1 | contig 13539 bp, 12 predicted proteins | sample Cyp1metagenome_FD_92528 | JGI IMG/M metagenome (GOLD analysis project Ga0126342, IMG submission 92528) | Coral microbial communities from Lord Howe Island, Old Settlement Bay, Australia - Cyphastrea 1 metagenome | ecosystem: Host-associated > Invertebrates > Cnidaria > Coral ...
CTCTCTCTCTCTCCCTCTCTCTCTCTCTCTCTCTCTCTCCCCCTCTCTCTCTCTTAATATTCCATTCACTCACCATTTCTCATGGTAAAACCACCATTTTCCCATGGTATCAATGATATCCCTATGAAACGACCGGCCTTCCGTCAACAACTGGCGCCAAGAAACGACGGTCGCTGCACCTGTCTGACCTGCGGCGTCCCCACTCTCCATGTCGAAATCCATGTGTTATTAACGGACAGTCCCAGGAGATGTATACGTTAATGATATCACATATAATCAAATCGAAACAATATACATATATATATACAAAGATACAAATCTACATATATACAAATATACATACATATACATATGTACATATATATATATATAAATACAAATATATATATATATACGCACATAAATACAAATAACATGTTTAACACATTGTACCAGATAGTGCCCCGCACGCGCCGGGGTGGAAGTTTCGGAAATAGGACATGTCTATAGGAAGAAGATGGCCCATAGGAAAGTCTTCGACATGCAGAAACAGCGAAGTGTTGAAGTTGTGAGATGGATGCATCAACGACTGAGCAAATGGCTGTTGAGATGCCAATGAAATGACATGAAAAAATCCAGGCGCAGCTGACTGAATGAATCAATGAATTGTTGAAGGAACGAAGCAATCAAACAATGATTCAGACGATGAATCAGCCAATCAATGAAACAACGAACCGGTGAATCAATGAAGCAACGAAGCAATGAATCAGTGGATGAGCGAAGTAGTGAGTCGATCCCCGTTTGAATTCCTCCTATGTGGCCGGGACCCGCCATTTTGAAGGCACAGTTTTTGTTCCAAACCTCAGCATCTATAAATTGATTGGAAAGTTTCGGAAAATGACCGCATGTTGCCACTACAAAACCGCAATGTGCTGCAACGCTGCCGAAAGAGTCCGCAGGCCAGCTTCGCTCAGATGACAGCCATCGATGACAACCATCACCACCGTAGCATTCATGCCCTTCACAGAGCACACAAGGATCACATGTGTATATTGCTCATCCAATGTGGCGCGGGACAAAATGCCACGCGCCTTTTCAAAGAAGTCGCCAAAAATATCACTAAAATGTGTCGCTTGGCTTTTCAAAACAGTTGCCCAAAAACCACTAAAAAGATCTAAAAAGTGCTGAATGGTAATGCGTTGCTTTAAAATGGCGGATGAGATTGGGCTTAAAACATCTTGTTGCATGAAGGGCAGCTTTCCTTTCTACAAAATGAGTTTGGGTGGCTGTCTGAAAGGCAACTTTCCTTGCTACAAAATTATTTTCGATTTTCAATCAGGTTCCAGCCACCCAACCACTGAAATCTTACAAGATGCACTTCCCCACCAATTTCTACAAAATGAAGGGCCCAGCCCCGTTGTAGTGGGTTGTTTTTTCTGAAAACCAACGTTCGTACATGGCAAAAGGGCTCCCATTTTGGGGATGTGAGTCGGGGAATCAATGAACCGAATGAATGAAGCAACGAAGTAAAGAATCAATGATTCAACGAATAAATGAAGCAATGAACCAGTGAACCAACCAATCAATCAATTCATGAATCAGTGAATCGACGGATCACTGAATCAGTGAGTCAATGCATCAGTGAATGAATGAATCAATGAACCAGTAAACCAACGAATCATTGAACCAATGAACAACTGAACCAATGAATTAACGAATCAGTGCATCAATGAATCAGTGAATCAACGAAGCGATGGACCAATGGTTTAATGAATCAAGGAACCAAGGAATCAATGAATGAATGAATGAATCAATGAACCAAAGAATCAGTGATTAAACAAATGAACAAACAAATGGATTGAACGATGGGTCGATGGATGGATAGATGAGTGAGCTGCTTTTCTGTGTTGAGCTACTTCTTCACTGAGCGACCTCTTTGCGGAGGCAAATCCCAGCTACTTCTGCTCTGAGCTGCCTCCCAGCTAGCTCTTTCTGTAGCTTCTGCAGCCAAATTCTTCTCTTCGCGCAGCTGTTGCAATGCGTTTAGCAACCTCCAGCTACAATCCTGCTTGCGAAGAGCCTCGCAGCATCACTCCTGCTTTGCTGCGCGCAGCCGTGCCAATGCATTTTGTCACAGCCGGTTCCAAACCTCTATAGCAGGAGCTCTCGCTACAGTCTCGTGCACTTTTTTGTCGACATCGAGCCACTCGCGCCCGAGAGTGTTTTCACCTGTGTATTCACACGTGCCCGAATTGTTCCTCTCCTCAGGGTTGTTTGCAATAGCTGCGCTAGCCAGCTTATTGCAAAAAGATGTACAGTAGCATCATTAGAATGTCATTCTGCTCTCAAGTGAGCCATCAGCAACACTCCCAAAAACCAAAGGCACCTGCCATCTGCAACAGCTCCAAGGTGATGGGCCACCTGGGTCAATCTGATCCATGTTGCGATCGCTGAAACCTTTGACTTTGGACCCTTGGTGGTGCACAACATGAAATGAGATGAAAGTGGATAAGATTCGGTGAGTTGAGATGAGAAGAGCTGAGATGAGTTCAGATGAAATGAGACGAGATGGAACGTGACAAGATATGTCTGAGGAGTGAGCTGTCAACAGATTGTTGCTAGGCTATAAGCGTTTCATTTTTGAAACTGTCGCCCCTGGGGCAAGCCGGGGCCGCCACACACTGGCCCTGTTGCAGGCAGTCATAGTGGCCTCGGCTTGACGCCGATATGGGACGATATCCAGACCCGACACGGTGTCATCATGGCTGGGAAATCCCAGAACAGAATAGAGGTCTAAAAATGGGAAAATCACCGAAACATGGGACATTTTCTGCCAAGATCCATGTTTGCTTAGACAAAAGCCTGTACCGGTCATCGCACAGTTGGAGATATATTGAGTATATACACATATCACAGATATATATATAATACATAAATTGAATTTTCCCATGTTGGAGTGAAGTTGATAATCCAAGCTCTAATTTCTGTGTAGGGTACATTGAGGAATTACCCTTCGACCCAGCTACTGTGCCAAACATCATTTTCTTTTCACCATCCCAAATTCGCACAATCTTCAGGAGGCACAGTGAAATTTGTAATGAATCATTTGTCACACAAGTAAACAAGGAACCCCAACAATAACAGTGTCCTTAGTAAAGGAACAAATCCGTTGGCTTTTGCCTAAACATAACACCACCAAATTTGATGCTTACTTAATCATCGCATCTTCTACCCTAACATGGTGCAAAACCCCCAACAATGGGAATTTTAAAGGGAAATTCACATGTATGTTGTCTTTTCCATTCCAAAAGGCCATGTTTGATTGCCAGAGGCTATATGTCCCATTCTACTCCCATTCATCTCCATTAAATCACCATATCTAATGCAACAATCACTATTGTTCATGGCTAATCCACCATTTGTTCATGGTTAAAGAACTAATGAGTACAATAGAGCCCAAAAAGATAGACATTGAATTTTTCAATATTGGTGCTAACTATAGCGATTACCCAGTAACCAGTTGGATGAACTCCGATTCTTTTGGGGCTGTAAGATCAGCACCAAGCAGCAGCTGATTCCTGGTTTCAATGCCCATGAAATATGCTCGTCAAGCAAGATTATCATCCCTTAAATAGGATGGAACATCAACCCACCATTTTCTGATAAACCACCGAGCAGCCATCGATCAGCAGTTTGATTGGTTGTACTTGGAGGATCCCATACACAGATGGATAAACTAAACTAACCACTTATGATTGGATGATCCCCAAATATTAATATATATCCCAGAAAATATCATAGTGGATCGCATATCATATGGATATATTATCTTAAGTATGTGAACTATAATATACTATTATAGAACATCATGGATAAGTGGATGTATTATCATAGTTCTAGAGGCTAGATCCCGATTTACGGATATATTACCATGGTTGCCATGATGTCCCTACCTGGTGCTTCATCAAATCCATCCCGTTTCCCGGGGCTCCCAACGCTAAGGGCGACAGCCTCCAGTTGCAGACTGTGACTTTGCGCAGTCAGTGCCTTTGGGCTTTTTGGAGTTTGGGCTTTGAGTGGATTCAGTTGAGGTTGTGGTTATAACAATGGGATTAAAACCCATTGGGATATGGCCTCCATAACTATGAGAATACACAAAAAAAAGTTTTCCGGATTTTCCATGAGACGAATTCCGGAAAACCAACAAACACTTACCCTCTGGTTATTTAACATAGCCATGGTATAGATGGCCCATTTATAGATGGTTTACCTAGCTATAAAATGGTGATTTTCCATGGCTATGTTAGTCATAACCAGAGGGTAATTGTCTTTTTTCACAAGTGAATGTCCCGGATAGGGGATTTCTGTGGGAAGTTTGTGGGCTTCCCTATTTTCAATCATTCCCGTTTAAATTGACGCCTCAAGGAACCCCATCATCCGTGAAATCAAAAGGGTTAAGCCACAAAAATCAAGGGCGTCAAGGATTTCTACCTGCAAACTCAGGGATTTACCAAGCAATAAACAATTCTCATCCAGAAACTCTGCAGATTTCAAGGGACTTACACCGTTACACCGCCAGCCGAAGGGATGGATAGTGATGACAACATGACACTATAGATCACTATAGATACACCTAACTAGATAACTAGATATATCCTGAAGATATATCCTAAAAACTATGGATACACCGATACACCTAGAGAATCATGGATATCTTGTTGGTATCTTCTATAGAAAAACTAAAGATACAAAAAACATATCCCCATAGAGAATCATAGATAATCATATCCTCTGGTAATTTGTTACATAGCTATTGAAAATGGTGATAGAAATAGTGGATTTACCCAGCTAGAAAATGGTGGATCTTTCCAGTTCGTTATGTGACAGTTTACCAGAGGGTAAATCACCATTCAATCACCATTACATCTCATTAAAACCCATTAAATCACCATTCAATCACCATTAATGACCATTAATCATCATGAAATCACCAGAAAAGCGACAGAACATCTACAGATAACTGTACCCTCTGGGGGATGATCCCCAAATCAACCATCCGAAAATACGACTTAAACATCGAGCTAGCGCGTTTTGGTCGACTTTTTTTTAAATGTCTATTTTCTATTTCTTACGTATATATATATATATATATATATATATATGTAATTGATACATATCTATACTTATCTTATATACTCTTTACTGTCTCTTATTCTCGACCCCACAAGGGAAAAGGACATTGGGTCCGGACCGCCAGAGCTTGTTTCCATGCGTGCGACCTCGGGGGCCGGAGCTTTTTGGACTGACAACCGTGGGTTGAAGGCACCACAAAGAAAAAAAACATCCGGATGATCAATGCTTACCATCTGGTAATTTAACATAGCGAACTGGAAAATCACCATATTTAATGGCAAAATCCACTATTCATGGTCATTTTCAATAGCTACGTTAAATTACCAGAGGGTAAAAAAAAACAACTTTTTGGACACCAGGATATGTTTGGCCGAATTTCCTCACATTTCGAATGGCAGATTTTTGGATGATTGCCCTAATCCTCCCAAGCCGTTATTGTTGGAAAGAGATATCCCATGTTCAAACAAAGCCAACCATTTTTTGTTGGTCCGGTACATTCCATTGAAAATATCCGCACAATTATCCCGTATGTCGGTATAATTCATATGGATATATAGCCATTCAACTGCAATCACTATCTATTGGTCAATAGTTCACATGATGAATTTATCTAAGTTTATCTAACCATTGACTATTAACAACAAAATTATCTAACCATTAACCATTTGTCAAGATTCAGTTGCTAATTTTACTAATCATAAAATCCGTTGATAGTTACTGTGCATCACTGTGGCTTTATCTAACCATCAATCTCAGTAAAATACAACAGTTCACAAACCTGAATCAAGGCTATTTTGGGTTAGTTGCCCCATCCGAACCATTATTCCAGTGTGGTCGCGATGTGAGGTCGTTATAATTCACCCATATATACATATACACACATACATATATATATATATTATCATTAAATATAGTTATATATAATCAAATAAAATCACATATAACTATATAATATAGTTATATATAATCAAATAAATTCATATATAACTACATAATGTGTATATATATATATATATGTACACTTAATGTATGCATAACTGGGCCAATAAGGGTTGAATGACCAACCAAAACATCGAGAAGCTTTGCGCAGCTGCAGCAGTGCGCCCGCAACCTGGGGAACATCGACACCCGGACATGGGCGATTTGCTATCCATGGGGGGGGGTTCAACCAACCAGCAAGGGGGATATGATACATATATGCCACAATAATATATAGGGATATTATATACATATATGTTATATGTATATATAGATATGTATATATGGACATATTTGTATAATATGTCATATTGCAGTACATGCATCGTTATATGTATAGATCTAGTTATGTTATATTACAGTTTCTATTATAATATGTAAATATTATATAATTCGCAACAGGTAACTACAGTTCGAAAGGGCTCCATAGCTACATGGCTACGTTGATTACTGACTTTTGGGTTTATTTTCTCGACACGTTTGGGGAGTAGATCACACATTCAAATGGTCACTGAGCCGGGTATACTCAGTTTCTGGGTAAAGCATTTGTCCGTTGAAAGTATGGACAATTTTGCCTCCCACCGCCATTTACGAGGATAGCAATATCCAGCAAAACAGCATGGAAAGTATGGATGAACAAGGTGGAGCATCAGGGCTACACCCGGCATTCCGCTAATCTTTTTCTATCTAAATATGGTGAAAAAAGGAAAGGAATAGGGGTGGAAAGTATATACAAAGTAGAAAACCATGAGTCTTTGGCTGATTGTCATTGATGACTGATCAACAAAAAGGAGAGTGAACATGACAGCCGCAGTTTCAAAGCACATCGAACCAGCCTATCATGGTGCCAAGCTACTCGGTTCACTTGTTCCTGGTACTACACCTCTAGTAAAGACAATACAGTACATTTTGTTTGCCACAACTGGCAGTGTGTCAAAACCTTGTACCCCTGGTGAACATCAAAATAGCTGGTAAATGGATGTTCATCCCCCTAAAAATGTATCTATAGGTATTGATCCATACCCAACTAAGAACATTGCTGCATCATCTGTTTTTATACACACAAATACGTTGACTTCGACAGGAAACATCTGGGAAAAATCGCCAGATTTCCGTCAGAAACAGACACCCATTCTGGTATGATTCCCATCCAAGCCGCTCTGCCAAAGTCCACGCGGTGCTTCCCATGGCAACAGCTACGCAGCTACGCGAAAAACACAATCAACAGATAGCGAAAACCGCTTTTTTAATGGATTTCACGGGAATTTCATGGGATTCTACGGTGATGAGTAGAGATTTAAACAACAAACATGGTGATACTCATGGGGATTAGCTTCTGGTAATTTGACAAGGCTATGGAAGATGGCCCATTGGGGATGATTTAGAATGACTTGATAACCATGGTGATTCTCCATAATCATGTACTGGAGGGTAGGTTTGATGTCCTGACATGGAGGTTGGTTCACCTGGAAGATGAGGATGAGTCTGAGTTTTGATCATGTCTGTGGGTCGACCTTTTTTTCAAAGACCCAAAATTGAAAACTCAACTTTTATACCCTCTGGTTATTTAACATAGCCATGGAAAATCACCATTTTTAATAGGTAAACCATCTAGAAATGGGCCATTTCCCATGGCTATGTTAAATAACCAGAGGGTAATTCAGAATGCTTGGATGCTAAACACATATGACTCATATGACATCGATTTTTCAAGATGCCAGCACTGTATCCTGAAATCACAAGCTGCACTGGAAATGGCAGCCGGAAATGGAGGTGATGTGGGCCCCAAAAACCGGCCCTGGTGGGGTTTGTCTGTATCCAAAATCGTGTGGTTCATGATGATTTTTGTTAATGGCAATGCACCACGGAGCATTAAAGAAACATCGTCATTTTTTCCGGTCTTGACCATGAATGTTTAAGATAGTGAAGTTGGTTCTAACAGTGTTGCTGGTTGTAAGCCCACTATGTCCAAATGGCGGTTTCCTGAAATGGGGGCACATCCATTTTATTTTCGGATTTTCCATTATAAACCATCCATTTTAGGGATCCTCCATGTATGGAAACCCCCAACTATCTCCCAACATTCCATAGTGCCTGGCGATAGACCCTTGGTTGAGTTGATAGGGATTCCGATCCACGGAAGATTACGGAAGATATCTATCGCATGTCCCCTTTTCAAAACAGCGAATAAGCCCAACAACTAACCATCAACCAATCATCATCTATCAGATCAATCAGATATTTGGTAACATCCACCACTAACTATGATCCACTAACCATCCACCACTAACTATGGTCGACATCGCTAGAAACGATGCTAGTTCATGGTCACCAAAAAGCGCCAAACGTCGAGATGTCGCTCCGTCTCGGTGGCGATTTCCCGACGAATCTCGTCGAAACACAAGAAGCGATGGCCAGGCCTAGCAGCACCGTTCGGATCCGTCATGGCTTGGGGAATGGCTAAAAATAACCATAGGATCCATGGGTTTATGACATGTTATAACTATACTAACTATCATCAAAATTCTGGATATATATATATATATATATATTTGCATGGTGAACGGTTACCCACCTATACCCTCTACCTGGTGTCATGTTAAACATGGCAAGCTGGGAAATCCCCGAAGGAAATGGAGCTTTGAATATGGATTTTCCATGGCCAGGTTTGATTACTGGAGAATATTTTGGGGAAATGGTCCTCCATTTTTTTGAAAAAAAATGGGTCCCTCATTCAATGGACAGATCCAAGATTATGAACCAGAATTTTGCTTAGGTGTATTTGATATTTTAGGAAGGGATTTTACTGATGGTTGGGTCTGAGAATAGGGGATTTTTCCTCCACAAAAGCCATGGCGTCAATAGGGACAGTGACCGGATTGGTAACCGAGAAAGTTGGTCGGTTTCCATCAATAGGGTTACCCCAATAGCTGGTTGGTTTATTTCATGGAAAACCCGAAAATGAAATGGATGATTTAGATTGATTTAGGGGCACCCCCATTTCAGGAAACCTCCACATAGGGTTTTTGACCGTTAAAATTAGAGCAGAATTTATCTACAGCCATGAGCAGTAGGAGACTTGCACACCGTGAGAATCAAAGCAAATTGGTTCCTTTTGCTCTTGAAAGGTTTTCCACGAAAAGAAAACAGTGGATTCTTGACTTTATGAAAGTTCTTGGGCTTATTCATAGGGATTCATAGCCAATAAGAACATTAGGATTCTTGACTGGACATGGACATGGATGACTTGGATGACAGTGATTCTTTGCAGACCTCCTTCCAGTCATAGTCTTGGTGTTGTTTTTATTGGAATACACCGAACCTCCTCTCTTTGATCATCTGTAGTACGCTGTACCTATCAGACCTATCACAAATAGACTTGGAAGATTGAAACCAGTCCTGCTAAATTTGTAACATTTGGGTTCTGAAACTTGTTTCACCGTTGGAAATCAAAATCTGTTGTGAAACTAAACAGTATAGCAACCCGCACAAAGATGCAGAGACACTCCAATACCACTACTGGGTCTCATCATTGCTTTGTTTTTATTATTTGTCATGGGGCATTTTCCATATGTTTGTTTACTGCAGAGTAAGTCGAAGCTACAAAACGATGAGCTGACTGTATTATTTGTCAAATTTACAACACGCACATTTTAATTATACCCCTATATTTGTGGGAAAGACAGGTTTCCTGCAAAATTTCAGTTGAACCACTGCATGAAATGAATGGGTTGTCACAATTCCCAATGAGTTAGGTGGTATAGCCCCCTACAATAACCAATCAACCATGGTATAACTTCAATTTCTCACATCTGCCATGGTCAAAATGTGATGTCGGGGGTGTGGCTATCCATCCTATTCCATGTGAACCCAAACATAATGGATATTCCAATGTATGACCATCGCCCAATTAATTGATGTCCGACTAACTTGACCATGGCTCATATGTCAAACAAGTTGCCTATTAATTCCGTTAACGTTCCATTAATATTACATGAAATATAACACTATATCCAGTAAATCCCCGCAAAAACATAACACCACTACAATATACAGGGGTTGGTAAATGTCCTACTTCAACATCACCCAACTATTCTGGCTGACAAATTCACCAAACTGAAAATAACTGCAGTTCATACGGCCATTTGAGGACGATAGTCCCTCCCTCCCAGGACTTTTCTGAGGTTTGGTAAGGTCCCATTTTTTCATCTGTTGGAGATTTTGTCATCTCCCCAATATTTGGGTGCGAAAAAAACATCGGACATCATTTTCCCATCCATTTTCCCCACATTTTCGCCAGATTTCTGTCACCCCTGGGTTTCCAAGGTATTTTCAGCACCCGACAGGTGATCAAACTCGCCAAACTCAGCAGACCTGGGGCGATGCTGCGAAGATATGTATGGTACAGTATATATATATATACATACTTATGTGTGAATATGGTATTAAATAAATATATATATAATATAATATATAATATATAATATATATATATAATAATATATATAATATATATATACATACAATATTTGACTAAATATTAAATGTTAGTGAAACACCATCATCATATAGGTGGTTTAATATGGTTTTACTAACATTATGCATGTTTACATTATATATAAATATCTTATATAACTTGAAATCTGCCTTGTGGCGCTTTTTGGGTAAACCATGCTTGTTCAGCATGAAGCTTTTGGAATGCCACGACATATACGATACGGGTTTCATGGGATGTAATTAGCTGTAAACCTAGCTATCAAAATCTATCAAACGTGATATGAACAATTCAACCCTAGCTTTGAAGGAACATCAGGCACCGCAGTACCAAGGCAGTACCAAGGCAGTTCTGAAGGATTTTTCATGATCTCATTGGTGATTCGGTCAACGTGGCTGGTTATGGCTGGTTCGCCATCCATGGATCGAGTGCCGGGTGCCCAAACCCATGGATCAGTTGGAGTATCAAGGGCCTGGCTCGGGGAGCTTCACCCAATCGCCCCAGTGAGAGTGGGATTTAACATCGGTTTTTTATATAATTTATATACATGTGTCTATCTATCGATCTATCTATCTATCTATCTTTCTATCTATCAATCTAATCTAATCTAATCTATCTATCTATCTCTATATATAATATATACATATATATGTACATATATATATATCCGTATATGTAATATAATAATTAATAAGTGGACTAAGCCTACTTACCTACTCATAACTGGGCTTATAACATGTTATAAGCCACTCACATGTCGGGGTTCACCGCGCCAAAAATTACCGTTCCAACAGCTCCAGCTGGACCAGAATGACAGCCCATGTGGAGATTCACGAAGCGAAATTGAAGTAACTGAAATTGAAGTAACTGGGATACAGCTAGTTAATAATAACACCAGTTACCGGCAGAGATCTTTACTCGACTTGGCTAAACATCTTCTGCCGGTTGAACCACTGAAGTTGAATATGACGCGTTTGATTTGAGGTTGTTCTAAACAAGTTAGGCTTCTCTTGTCGAGCCTGTGAAGATCAGGGAAGTTTATTTGTGATTATCAAGCGATATCAAGAGCTATCCTAGGTCTTCAAAACCATCAATGGGAATATCCCCACAATTCATATGGCCTTAATTATATGGTACAGTACCTCCATTTTAGGATCCTGAAATTCCCATGTTTACAAACCACTATAATCCCCATCAACTAGTTCGTTATATCTACCATAAACCATGGTTTTTTCAGACACTTATAATGCAGGTCTTCAAAACCCGGCGATCCCTCAGATCCAGATCGGCAGATCGGCGCCTGCGAGTCACGACACCGCTGCCTGTGGGTAGGAAAGCCCGGCCTGCGTCGCTGGTTTACCAGTAGATGGGAAAACTATCCGCTGCTTTTTCGCGCAATACGTATACATCAAATGGAAAATTTGATCGGATTTTAAGCAAACTACGAAATGCTACAAATCGCAGAGACCTTTTGTAAAGTGAGTTTCTTTCCCAAAATCAGAGAGACATCAGGAGTGTCAGATGACCGATTGCATCACCAATCCCTTGCCGGGCCATACGGCGCAGTGCATGACCCTAATCCAATGCTGTTCTTTCGAGGTCAGATTTTGAGTAAAAACATGGCATGTTTAGAGCTGGACAGCGAATCTCTGAGACTTCTTGGCCCATCACTCGAAGGACAGGAATTTGCCAGGTTTATCATTTCCATCATTTTTGGGCCATTTCCAATTCACATTTAACCTGCATATCCCCAAGGTATCTTTCTCATCTGGTTTTCGGGGTCCAACCATCCGATCTCGTACGTCACTATACAACTGCCACAGAAAAACGGAACCGTGACATCTCCAGCAAACATACGACCAAATCACTAAAGATGACTCCCGGATTCCCACATACCCGGCCTGGTAAACTGTCACAAAAAACAATGGAACATCACCATGCGTTTTTCATGGATAAATCCATTATTTCTATGGGCCATTTTCAATGATCCCACGGAAGATAATGGCATCGGCCGGCACCTCTTTAAGAACGGGATTCCCAGTTCGATTATGATAAACTCAATCATCGTTAAAACATGGTAGCTCCATTAAATAGCATCTGCCGTCATGAACCATGAATGAGTTATAGATCCACACATATATTTTAGATTGTTTTCATGCTTAAACGCCAATTCCATGACCTTTAAACGTTTAAATATGTGGTTTTTCACAGCCCCAGCTTCGTTCAATGGTGCACCTACCAAGGCTTCCAGCAGCGAGGACTTTCCGACGCTTTGGCCGCCCACCACAGCGATCTGCGGGAGATCAAAGTCCAACTCCAGGCCTGCGTGCCTCGGCGGCTTCGGCGACACGGTTCATGCTTTGGAACTGTCATGTTTGATGCTGAAAAAAGTAGTTTCAATCTCGTTGAGGATATCGACAAAATCGAAGACCATCATTTTCTGCATAAGAATCTACACTGTACACATACCAATTCAAGAAATTGATTTTTTTCGGCACTTTTTGGGAGATTTTCCCCAAAAATGGACGACCCTAAAAATTCGACCAAGTGGCTGCACTGCGCCACGGATCTGGCTGATGATGGGAATCAATTTCTCCATCGGCACCTGAAGCGGCTCGGGATGGTCATTATGGTGATTCCAGCCGGCTCAAAGTATTCAGATAAATAAATCAATAAACCAATAAATAGACGAATATACCGATCTGTAACTATAGACATATATACACATATGTATATATATGTATATATATATGTATATATGTATATGTATATATATATATATATCTATCTCATATACTATATATGTATATATATATGTATAATTAATATCATGCACAAATGTATGAACCCTCAAAGCAGCTGGGGCACCTTTTATCCGTCTTGAGCCAAAACATATCGTTAGGCGGATATAGGTCTACACATGTTATGTAGGAACCCATACCTAAACACCCCTC
>Ga0126342_10015125_pt1 | contig 13539 bp, 6 predicted proteins | sample Cyp1metagenome_FD_92528 | JGI IMG/M metagenome (GOLD analysis project Ga0126342, IMG submission 92528) | Coral microbial communities from Lord Howe Island, Old Settlement Bay, Australia - Cyphastrea 1 metagenome | ecosystem: Host-associated > Invertebrates > Cnidaria > Coral ...
GGAAGAAAAGGGGGGAAAACCCATTCCTTCACCCCGGGACAAACCAAAAATGGCCATATTAGGGGGGGCCCCCCCCCCCCCCCGGGCATGCAACCCAAGAATAGTTCTTACAGTGAATAATATCCTTTATGTTTTCCTTATTTCATGGGCATCATTGCTGAAGTGGTGGTTACATGAGAATATTCCATTACGTGACTAGTGTTACGTTGTATATTGCTTATTGAATTCTATCAAAACTCGCGCTAGTACATATAATCACGTGATCTAAAGGGAACACATTATACTTGCATACATTAGTCACGAAACATCCCCCTTCCTTTGGAATAAAGAACAATTTTAAAACCGAAATTATAATGTTTTACGTTCAAAGAATCAACGTTCGTTGATCTGTGATCCAAAATATACATATTGTTTAATCACTCGTCAGGTCGGGTTTCTATCAAATGTTCAACGTCTCTAGCTCTCTAACGCACATAGTCCTTGAGGTATTCCGGTTCTTTGGTGTCTCTCTTTGGGCGCTGTGTAACAGGGGCAGGTGTCGTTTTCTGCTCGCTTGGTGGCTGGTTGGCTGCAGGTGTCCCAAGTGGCATGTTAGGTGGAGTTTTTTCCTTGTCTAGTGTCACTGACGGTGCTGGATTTTGCTCTAGAGGCCTTGGCTGTTACTTTAGCTCTGCCCTCTTCCGTCGATATGTTCCAGCCTGAGTTTCAATTTCATAAGATCATTCATGAAGGGGTTTTTGGTCACCATTGCCTTTTCCCACATCTTCTTTCCTAGTGCAAATGGCCTCATCCGTACCATAGTTCCTTCTTCCACAGGAGAGAGGTCTGGTGCCTTCTTGTTGTAGTACTTGGCCTGTCTTTCTTGCTGAGCCAGGATCTTCTTCTTAACTGCTTCGGTTCCAACAGACTGTGGCTTCAGGAGTTCCTTAGTTGTCGGGAACTGTGTCTTACATCATCAGCCTAACAACCGTTGGGCGGGACTGGTTTCCATGGATTCAGTGGGGGTGTTCCGTTGTGCTAGTACGGCAAGATACAGGTCTCCCTCAGTTGCTTTGCCTTTCGCAGAAGGCGTTTTGTCTCCTTAACAGCTACTTCTGCTTTGCCGTTTGTCTGTTGGTGCCCCGGACTTTCTGGTCGGTGCTCGAAACCCGATTCATTGGCGAAATTGCTGAATTTTTCGCAAGCAAACTGTGGACCATTGTCTGGGATTCCATGTCTTGCGAGTCGGCATTTCAGCTTCTTTATGACAGTGCTCGCTTTCGTGTCATGGAGATGATCGATTTCCCAGAAATTTGAGAAATAGTCCAGAACAATTAGGTAGTCTTGACCATCAATGGTGTACCAGCTTTCTTCCAAGGTCGGTCAGAAATTTCATGGCTCATCAGTGACTCTGTTGCCTCACTTCATATTTGCTGCATGTCTCACATTGAGAGGTGTACTCCTTCAGTTCCGCAGTCATACCTGGCCAGTACATACACTCTCTGGCTCTTCTCAAACAGCCATTCACACCTATGTGTGAGCTGTGTAGCCGTTCTTTCTTTCGTCTTTGGCCGCATCTGCTTATGAATGAGGAGTTGCTCTCCTTTGAAGACAAGACCGTCATAAACACTCAGCTCATCCCTGAAACTGAAATAGGGAGCGAGGACAGCTGGGAGTTCTTGCTTTTTCTCGGGCCAACCAGTTTGGATTACTTCCTTCAACTGCTGCAAAACTTCATCATCACGGGTGCTGGTTCTAATCTCTTCAAGTCTCTCGTCAGTCATCGGCAGTAATTTGACTGCATTTACACGCTCAAACTCTCCTTGTGCATTATCAGTGTTGGAGAGGAATCCCTGCTGAGGGTGTCAGCTAGGTACATCTCTGGGCCTGGCTTGTAAATGATGGACACGTCATACTTGTGCACTTTCAACAGCATGCCTTGTAGCCTCTTAGGTACGCTTCGTAGAGGTTTGTTTGAAATGGCTGCTCGCGGTTTATGGTCACTCTGGATTGTTACTGGGCGACCGTAGATGTATTGATCAAACTTCTGAAGCACAAACACCACAGCTAGCATCTCCATCTCAATTTGTGCATATCGAGTCTCTGGGTCTGTCAGGGCATGGCTTGCAAATGCTATGGGTTGCCCGTTTTGCATGAGGGCGGCCCCAAGTCCCTTTTCACTTGCGTCGCATTGGACAGTGAGCTCCTCTGTAGGGCTGTAGTACTTCAGCAAGGGTACCTATGTCACAAGGTCTTTGATCTTCTCAAATGCTGCGTCATGTTCATGCTGCCATTGCCATGGTACTTCCTTACGTGTCAACTGCTGTATTGGTTCTAGTACTTCAGACGAGCGAGGTAGCAACTTTGCAAGGTAGTTTACAAAACTACAAAATCGCCTCACAGCTTTGACATCCTTTGGCTCGGGCATGTTGCAGACAGCGTCAATCTTCCCTGGGTTAGGTTTCAGACCGTCTGCCGTGACGAGGTGTCCCATGTAGGGGATTCCCTTACACAGCAGCTTCAGTTTCTTCTTGTTTAATTTCACTCCTCTCTGCAGCGCTGTAGGAACTGCTTTAACTTTGCATTGTGGTCAGCGGTTGCCTCTTCTTCTCTACCTCCTACTTCATATATGACCATGTCATCATGCACTGCTGAGTGCCTGGTTTAGCCTCTTTTGGAAAATCTCACTGGCTACACTGACTCCAAATGGCAGTCGTTTCCATCGGTACCTTCCGTAAGATGTGTTAAAGGTTGTCAATTTGCTCGACTGGTCATCTAGCTGCACGTGCCAGTAGCCATTTCTGGCGTTTATTTTAGTAAACACTTTGGCACGTGATAGATCTGGGAGTACGTCATCTATCGCAGGTAGGGGGGATCTTTCTCTCTTCAGTGCTTTATTCATTTGTTGCGGGTCTAGGCAAAGTCTTAAGATCCCTGATTCTTTTGTTGCAACCACTAGATTACTCACCCAGTCTGTGGGCTCAACAACTGGTATCAGTATGCCAATGTCTGTCAGTCTCTCAAGCTGTGCCTTGAGCTTTGGTTTGATAGCGAATGGCACTCGTCGTGATGGTGCAGTGCTGGCAGGCACTGAAGGGTCAACGTTGAGGTGACTTCAATGATTTCTTGGGCTGTCTGGGCTTGCTTACTTGTTGCAGAGGTGGTTGTCGCTGTGGCTACCTTTTCAAAGTTTTCTTCATGTACTTCGATGAGTTTCATCTGCTGTATCACTTTGGCGCCCAGCAGGGAATTTTTCCTCACTGGATTCGTCATCTTCGACTTCGACGTTGTGCGTCTTCTCTCTTGTTGTGCATTCTGACGCGAAGCTATTCTTTTTGCCACACGCTCCGCACACACGGCCCCAAGTTGCACAGTTAGTTCTGCCTTTTCAATGTTTTCTTCCACACAAAACACATGGCTTATCTCTCGAAGACGCCCTGTCATCGTCCGGTTTCCGGTTTGCATGTTGTCTGCCTGGTCGCTTTCTTTTGTCTTTGTCTCCACCAGTACTCTCCACTTTATGGATATCCTCTGCCGTAGTCTGGTCCATATTCTTTAACTGTGTAATCGACACTTCTTCACCCTTAAGCTTCTTCATACATTTTTGCATCGTCAACTTGCCCCGGCACAACAAACGCTTGCGCGTGCCTCCATCATGTAGGCCAAGAACAATCCGATCGCGTATAAGGGTGACGTGTCGTGTAAACACGTACAGAAATTGCACGATTGTACAAGTATTCGCAGTTCTCCTACGTATGCATCAATAGATTCACCTTCTTTCTGGTCACGGCTGTTGAAAACGTAGCGTTCATAAGTATCATTGGTTTCTCCAATCGCAAAATTGTCAAATTCCTTGACTATTTCAGACAGTTTGCGCCGGTTTGCTTCGCTCAAATCAAAGCTATTGTATATCTTGATCATATCGGGTCCTATTGAGTAGAGGAATAGTGCCATTCTGTACTCTTCTGGTTGCTTCTCTAGCTGTGCTACAATGCTGTAGTTTTCCCATTGCTGCTTGTAAATTTAAGAGCTGTGGGCTAGCTGTATGCTTTGCAGGACAGGCGGCGACGGTGCTCCAATCTGTTCTCCGTGCTGTTCGCCTAAAGGCGCTGGTGGATCTGTTGGCATCTTTTCCGAATGGTTTTGAGGTTCATTGTTGCGCTCACTGTTAAACGGTGTTAAACGGTGTTTAACGTGCGCTCCGCGCTGCCACCATGTTACGTTGTATATTTATTGAATTTGATCAAAACTCGCGCTAGTACATATAATCACGTGATCTAAAGGAAACACATTATCATGATAAAACTTGCATACATTAGTCACGCAACAACTGGCGTACTTGAAGACCAATTTGTAGTCACCACTTGCATTCATTTGTCAGGTTGAACAAATTGTAACCGCCGATAATTCTGAAAGTCTCCATGGCCATCTTGTCCAAAATACCATCCTTTTGATATAATCTTATCCATATTAATCTTATGGAAACATTATCTTTGAAAACACAGTATCTACTCTATCCATTCCACAATTAAGTTCAATGCTGAAATGCCATTTTCTTATAGTGTGTAGTGTTTCTTTATTAAGTTCTTCCCCTCAAATTAGAACTAGCTTGTTCATGATCAGGTGTCCAGCTCCATTCTCACTTATAAGACAAACATCTTCAGGATCAAGCTGACAATTTATGTGATTGTTCCATTTTTGAAGAGGTAATATAATGCTGTTTTAAACAATTCATCCTTTCAACAACATACTTTTCTGAAAAAAAAAAACGAAAAATTATCAGTAAGAAATGGAAAAATTTACTCTTAAAAACAACTGTATTGCTATATAGTATATGGAATTATAAAAACAATTTCCAACTAGATTAGCTGCTGTAACAACAAAGTCATTAAACTGTACACTTATTGTTTTTTTTCAAAGAAAGTAATATTAATAAGAATCAGGTTTCTGACATGGAATGCTTCTGATGCTAAATGTTGCTATCTTGTTATAATAAAGTTTTGAGTAATGCTTCCTACCATCAATCATTCTTCCAATTTCTCTCATGTCAGACCAAGAACAACACCAATACAGGTCTAATTCTCTTCTCTAAAAAGAAAATAAGGCGGAATACAGTAAACATTGAGACCTATTTCACCTTGTCAGTTGTGAAATCTCAAATGTAATGCATCATTCAGTTAACTATGTCTAATAGTATGCAACATTAAGTAGTAACACAGTGACACAATAATACAAGTAAATAACACTTCACAACATTAATGCTCCATACTTCTAAGAAAACAGTCCCAAGAAAATATGCATGCTGATTAGTTAAATCTCATATTTCTATCAAACAATTAGATTATCAGCTCGAAATTTCTATCATAGGATAGTTCACAAGGGTGCAGCTTTAGTCAACTATCATGCATAGAAATCGAGAGCAAATAACTGATCTAATTGTTCTAGTATAAATATACTAGTCGTTCAAAACTTTGTCTAAATGCTCTTCACAGACACTTCGAAAACTCTAGGAAGTGGCCATATCATTTTGTTAACAAGAGCACACTGCTAAGCTACTCACTATCTATCACAAAATAGATAATGAATAGTGTAACCAATCAAAAAACGGCATTTGTGAAAGAGCACTAGTAGATTTACACTAAAACTCGATACTGAGAAACATGCTACATGTTTCCTATTTCTTAAAAAGATTATAAAGTACCTGCTTACCTTAAATAAAGACACGGATGACTTGAATGATCCCCTTTCCCCTAATGGGAAACTGCATGGGGAAAAGGGGAAAAATACCAATTACTTTGACTTAAATTTCACAATATCTACCTCAATGCTCCTCAATAATTGTTCTACTGATGTAATTCCCTATTGACACCTATCCAAACTGCTTTGTGGTCACTATAGTATGTCTCTAGTATGCCAACATCTATATAATTCCGCCCAATGTTAGTGTAAATATGATCAATAATAGTTCTATTACAAGTCGTATAGTCATCGACAACTTGACTGTAACCATATTCTGAAACCATTAAGTTATATAAACCTCTCATTTGTTGCTTATTCAGCCAATTAACATTGAAATCCCCAATTATAATATGGAATTGCTTAGAACATAAAGTTCTGCAATATAAGTGTCTCAGCGCCTCATAAAGCTGTCTTACAGGAACACTGGGTGATCTGTAAACTCCAGCAATTATAACATGTGGTAGACACTCCAATTCAGTGACAGTAATTTCTACACCAAAAGCATTCTGGCATTTAGGATATCCTATTTTACATGAAAGACAGCAGTAAATGGCAGTCCCATGAAATGGTCTTTGATTTGACAAAGTCATTGCCTCGTCATTTCTAAAAAGTGTATATTTCTCAATTTCAAATTCTTGAATTCTATCTAAAACACTCAGTCTTGTCTCTGAGAAAATAGCAACATCTGGTGAATAAAACCCCACATAATTCTTAACATCCAAAAAGTGTTTATGTAGTGACCTCGCATTTAAGAACATAATTTTCACAAAACTTTCATCTTGTTGGTTTATTAATTGTAAACATGGTTTAAGATAAGCACTTGTTCTTAACCTATTCATCTCTTCTTCAACTTTACTACTGACACAAATTTTGTCTTCATTCAAATTTGTTATGTACAATCCCTCAAGTGTTGTAACTCTACTTAATGCTACGTAATGAATATGTGGAATTTTCCGACTTGCTTCAAGATTAACTACTACTTCTCTTTCTGTGTCTCCTTGTGCTCTATGAATGGTCTTTGCGGCTGACAATCTTAGTGGGAATTGTTTCCTCACTATTTTGCAACTACTCGATTTACCAATACAAAATTGTGCGGTTGTAGGCATAATTGGAGTCCAGGATCCATCAATATTACTTGTATACAATTGCCTGTTTTCATTCCTTGTTTTCTGTCCAACATGATCGTGATCAAATTTCACCCAGATTATTCCTTGCGGTTGTGGGGGGTTGTACAATTCCACATATTTCACTACGCTTCCAGCTCCATTTGTTAATCCATCATCTAGTCTGGTATTGACAGCAATTTCAGTTCTCTGATTTATTGCAATACATAATTCTGAAGCCAATTGCATTGTTTTTCTCGGATCATTAGGAATTCTGCTCAGCAAAGTTTCTTTCACCTGTTCAGACTGTGCACCAATTACAAAATCGGATGCAATTATTGAGAACTTTTCCTCATGAGAAGCATTGTATACCTTTTTGTTAAAATTCTCTACTTTCTTATTTTGATAGAACAGATGAGGGGCATGATGAGGATAATTCGGATCATTTTCACAAATTAATCTTTGCTTGAGAATTCTAATGTCTTCTTCTGTATGTTTTCCTTCTCGTAATCTATTAAGAATCTCGGCAAATAGACGACTCTCCCTTTGTCTCATAATTTGACAAAGCTCATACATAGCGAAATGTTTCCTCCACAAGTTTGTTGCTAATGCACCATAAGAACCTTTTAATGTTTCAAAAACGTAACCATCAAAAACCGGCTCTAATTGAAAAAGATCTCCAATAGCAATTATGCTGACCCCTCCAAAATCACTATCCACTCCCTTGATTTCTTGTAGTCTTTTGTTTAACTGAACATTAAACATAGAATTTCCGACCATTGATATTTCATCAACAAAGATTATTTTCAAACCCCCTAGCTTATTACGTAATGAATTCAGCCTACTAGAATCTAATCTTTGATAACTGTGTAATGAACGATTTGCAGGTACAGACAGTGCACTATGAATTGTACAACCACGGATATTAAATGCTGCTTTTCCCGTTGGTGCGAGAATAAGAGCTCTTATTTGTTGAAAATCATCACCTACATTTGTATTTAAACACTTAACTGCTGCTTGGTACAGTGCTTTTGTTACATGAGATTTGCCAACTCCTCCACCGCCACTGAGAAAGCAATAAAAAGCAACTTCACTTGTCCTAAGAAGATGCAGAATATGATAGAAAAAAACTAACTGCTCGTTATTCAGAGAACGTACAGCTTGGCGATATTCATCATCGGACATTTCATTGCAAATTGTATCCTGATCCACGACTGAGCAAGAAGGTATTCCAAGATCATCAGAAAGATCATAGTTTTGATCACCATTATCTAAATCATTACCAGTTTCCCGTATACTATGAGAGCTATCAGTTAATTCTGTATGTTGTGTATTAGGTGCAATTAAGTCCCACATGTTATTGTCATCAGTGTCGTTTGTCATATTAAGCATTGCTTCATCAATTTGAGAGCTATATGGGCAATATTCTGCTAGTTGGCAATTAATCTGTTCACTCATTTCACGGCATCTCTCTTCAAATGGTCTAAAACTTTGAATATCACGTCCTTCATCTCTCCACGGACTAAAAAGAAACAACAACTCTCTAAAATACTTTTCCGCATCAACTTCTTTATTGAACCATACACTTCTGATGACCCTACATTTTACTCGTTTTTTGATGACTTTACTTCGCGTTTTCAATTCGGCTGACTCATCACTACGACTCTCATAATCATCTTCAAGATTATCTTCGTCTTGTGTTTCCAGTAGCAATCCATCGTTGTCTTCCCTGCAGGACTTCTGATGAATATTTTTACCATTACTCTTCATATCATACCATGCAGCCCAGTCAGCTAGAGTTACATTCTCCAAACTGTGCGACCTTTTAATATACCTTTTAATAAGACTACCGGTTTCTATTTCCTCTGAATCATCCTCCATTTCTTTGATTTGATCAAGTGATTTCAAAACTTGGATTCGTTCATCTGGTGGAGAACTTGGAATAAACACAACTTCACGTGACGATCGTCTCATAGGCAATTGCAAAGCAAGATAAACAGCTTCCTGTGCAGAAATTTCAACTGCATTAAGAAACTTATTTCCAATATCTCTTACTTGTTGCTTAACACTGGAGTTCCCACTTTTGGCTTCTTCGCACGCAACCCTTAGAAGTTCACTCATACCTCTTTGAGCTTTAGATATATAAGAAACAATATACATAGCACAAGCATACACATCTAAAACGTACTGAACATCCATATTTGCTCTCCATGCTAGAAGGCATGATTTGTTATAGTTATTTATTCTTAACTCATTAGGATTTCTCTTCAAAAAAACTGTTGCTGTCACTAGCGATGCTCGTATAGCAAGGATATAGTTTTCTTCACAAACACCTAGTTTTTCAAGTAAATCATCAAATGATATGTCTTCTCCATCTTTCATATCATTAAGTTTCTCATGAAGTTTTCGAAATTCTCCTTTATGCTTTTCTTTTTGACTAGCAGGAATATCATCTTCTAATGGGTATAAAATAACTGTATCACGCATAGGTGGTTGTGGAAAGTTGAATCTACACACCATTCGGTTCCTCTTCTTGCATGATTGAGAATGACTATGATACTGCCGCATTACTAACTCGGACAAAGTAACGTCATTTGCTGCTTTACTACATGTTATAACCTGATTGATGAAGTCAACAACCTTTTCATCTGATTGCACACCAAATCGAGGAGCACCTTTAATCCACAGAAGCATATGTATATGAGGTGAACCACGTTGCTGGAATTCAACTCGGTAAAACCAGTCTTCAATGTTTCCTAAGGGCGATAAATTACTTGACAGAAATTTTAAGAAAAACTGCTGAAATTGGTAATCGAAGTGTCGTGCACAAGTAACTGGGTCACTCTGAATCAGCCTCGTCTTTTCTTCCCAGGTGAAATTGTCTAATTCCTCGTCACTATACTCTTTTTTATCAATCAATTTGCCAAGAATTCTAAGAAGGTGTTTCCACTTAGTCTCTGCTGCAGAAAAACTACAGAAAAGTGTAGCCGGCCCCAGTTGCCTAATCATTGCAAATAAATCCTTCTTAGCCTTCTCAAAATACGGAGGAGACCCCCTAAGTGCTCTTAAAAATCTATACCCATCATCTGAATAACATAACTTCTCCAATGCTCCATCTTTTTTTAAATCCCCAGCAGTTATTTTTCGGCCTTTAGTTTTGTGTTTACGAAGGGCAACTTGCGACTTACCCAACAGAATTTTCATTTGTAATTTTTTTACTTTAAAAAATAGGTTTTCAATGCACATACTGGCTCTTCTATCAGACCGCCTCAGTTCAGATTTACAAATATCACTGTAATACACTGGAACATGCCGTGCACTATTTTCAGCTCTTGCCTCACCACAAAATATACCTGGATATGCTAATTCCTCACAGTTCTTGTCTTTGAAAATACTCAGTGGTTTGTTACCTTCACCAGGTGCAAAGGAAAACACTGACTGGCCATGTTCATCATCTTCTATAAACTCTGGCGATATCAACATTGTATCCAACGCACCCGCGCACTCTTCGGTATCATCATTTTCATTCCATGTATCATTCTCAGCTACATAAGATTCGCTTACTGTGGAATTTTCACTCCATAATAATTTTTTATTTCCAAAATCTCCTATATGTACACTAGCAGGTACTGCAATAGAAATCAAAATGGGGACACTATTTCTAACCATATACCCATTTTTGAGCACTTCTACCAAAAGAACATTGCTTGGCTCCAGAATTCTATGAATCGATATCTTTTCAGAATCATTTTCAACTGCTAAATAATGTTCCCTTAAAAATTGTTCCGAGGGAATATCATGTATAACCGTCATATGAAAGCTAATGGATTCCTCTTGATTTTCACAATAGTTACAAATAGAACAAAAATATAAATGCTCAACTTCTTGATCGGGGTGCTGTTTTATAACACTATATCGATATGAATCATTACAATCCTCACTATCATAACCTGCTTTATGTACCATAATCATATGGTCACTTAAATCATAAAATGTACTTGAACATTGCTGACATTCAAGACAAAAATAGAAGTACATTCTTGATAGTGGTTCACTAGGACTATCTGACATATCTGAATCCTTGCAGTATGATGTAGAAGACATGTCATGATTTGACTCCCTTACCTCTAATTGACGATGACGTTTTTCTCTATTAACCCACTCTTTATTCAATGCTATCTTCTCCTGTTTAAAGAGAGAACCATTCTCTATTAACCATTGTGCCGCTTCAAACACTTTTTCTGGTCTAATATTTTGTGACAAAATGTAACTTTTGTATTTTAACTTTCTCTTAAGTTGCACTTTAATTGTTCCTTCTTGTTCACCTAGTCTAGGCAACACGCTCACTGTGTTCACAACATTTGCTGGAACATTTACAATATTACCACAAATTTTCATTTGCTTTCCGCGTGGTGCTTCATGTAACTTTTCAAACACTAATCGAGGCGACACTAATCTCCATTCCAACTCTGTCAGATCAAGATTTTCTGGTTTGTACGGAAATGCCATTTTGTTGCCTATAGCACATCTTGGAATCTTATTTTTCCTCAAGTTCGCCAAACATGTTCTGCAAATCCACTTTATATCTAATTCATTACTTGAAGTAGCTTTGATGCATGTTCTAATGGCACCATTTTCAAAATTAGACAGTACTCCAGCCTTTTGAACACTATGTTTGTACCACAACTGATCACAACAAACGCACGCAAATGTCGGTCCCTCTGCAATGACCTGGTGGAATTTTAAAATTAATTCACGTATTGAGCTGTCTTTAGTTTCACTTTTCCTCTGTTTCTTTCTTTCAAGTCCCGCATCTCTATCAATTTCTGTCTTACTTTTTCTCTTACCCTCCTTGCTTTTTCTCATAGTTTCCAATCTAAGTTCTTTTCTCTCTCCCTTTTTTTCACTACTTCTTTTAACTTGCATACTTCTCCTTACTTTGAGTAATCTAGACGTTCTTTGTTCCACTGTTTCTTGTGTTTTCCTTAGCTGAAAACTTTCTTTCTTTCCTTTTAATCTAACCTCCCTTTCTTCAACTGTCTCCTGCTGTTTTCTTTGCTTAAGATTATCTCTTTTCTTTTTTAATCTCGTCTCCCTTTTTGCAACTGTTTCCTGTTGTTTCCTCTTCCTAAAACTATCTCTTCTCTTTTTTAATCTCGTCTCTCTTTGTTCAACAGTTTCTTGATTTCTCCTCTGCTGAAACTCATCTTTCAATGTCTTTAATCTAACCTCCCTTTGCTCAACTGTTTCCTGCTGTTTTTTCTTCCTAAGACTATCTCTTCTCTTTTTTAATCTCGTCTCTCTTTGTTCAATACTTTCTTGATTTTTCCTCTGCTGAAACTCATCTTTCAATTTCTTTAATCTAACCTCCCTTTGCTCAACTGTTTCCTGCTGTTTTTTCTTCCTAAAACTATCTCTTCTCTTTTTTAATCTCGTCTCTCTTTGTTCAATAGTTTCTTGCTTTTTCCTCTGCTGAAACTGTTCTTTCAATTTCTTTAATCTAACCTCCCTTTGCTCAACTGTTTCCTGCTGTTTTTTCTTCCTAAAACTATCTCTTCTCTTTTTTAATCTCGTCTCTTTTTGTTCAGCAGTTTCTTGATTTTTCCTCTGCTGAAACTCATCTTTCAATTTCTTTAATCTAACCTCCCTTTGCTCAAGTGTTTCCTGTTGTTTTCTCTCCCTAAAATTATCTCTTGTCTTTTTTAATCTCGTCTCTCTTTGTTCAACAGTTTCTTGATTTTTTCTTTGCTGAAACTCCTCTTTCAATTTCTTTAATCTAACCTCCCTTTGTTCAACTGTTTCTTGATTTTTTCTTTGCTGAAATCCCTCTTTCAATTTTTTTAATTTAATCTCCCTTTGTTCCATTGTCTCCCGATTTTTCCTTTGCTCTCTACATTTCTTCATTTTCTCTAATCTTAATTTTTTATTTTCTTCCGTCTCAATATTTCGTAACTTTCGATTTCTTTCTTTAGCTTTGTCCAACCTCTTCCTCTTTTCACCTTCAAATTCATCTTGCCTGTTTGCTTTGTTTCTGTCTCTCATCTTCTGAAGCCTCAAAACTCGTTGTTCACATGTCTCCATTTTTCTCTCTCGACGCCTCTGCTCTCTCATCTCATCCAGCCTCCCTGTTTTGCTATTACCCGCAGAATCCTTTTCTATAACCGACATTCTATTATGGGCTTTTGTACTTTCACTAAAATTGCCCTTTATCTTGTTACTATTAACAATATTTACACCACATTCTTTGAACATTAACTTGCTAACATGTACACCTATAACTTCAAAAGGTACGACTTTACTACATGAATAAAACCTTTGCAAATAGTCGATTAACTTTTCTAACCCTGAAAACTCAAGCAAAACGGAAGTTCCTTCACTGCATGCATTGCCCCACTTATCCCTAGAATGAGCATCAAACAGTTTTATTTTATCTTCAGCAAAAAATATCGCCACCGTATTACAAAATATTGTTAGCAGACACGCATTATATCGCCTTTTCAAAGAACGCAATGCTTCCAACAAAGAAAAATAGCAGTCTCTTGACTCTAACATGTTCACATCACCGGCAATGCTTTCACTGTAAGATAATCTGTATGTTTCGTCATCTAAGGACAATGCACTGGGTATTTCACTTAGTAAAAGCAAATCTTCTTTTATTGATAAATGAATGTATGAGTAAAGGCCATTTCCTACACGAAGAATATTGTCCATTTTTGTA
>Ga0126342_10015126_pt1 | contig 13538 bp, 14 predicted proteins | sample Cyp1metagenome_FD_92528 | JGI IMG/M metagenome (GOLD analysis project Ga0126342, IMG submission 92528) | Coral microbial communities from Lord Howe Island, Old Settlement Bay, Australia - Cyphastrea 1 metagenome | ecosystem: Host-associated > Invertebrates > Cnidaria > Coral ...
TACACTACACTACACTACACTACATTACATTACATTACATTACATTACGTTACATTACATTACATTACATTACATATATATATATATATATATATGTGTGTGTGTGTTGCAGTCACAAGTTTTGACTGGAAAATGCAGACATGATAAAACAAAATTGCAAAAGAGGCGAAACAAAGCAAAACAAGACGAAATGGGAAAATGACTGATTCAACACACACAAAAAAAAAACAGTAGAGACTGTAGTTTCAAAAATGCAAACAGAAGTTGATGGCCTCTCTGTACATTGTCTTGACACTACTCTGCTTCCTTGAGACCCTGACGTTATCCATGAAGCTTTGGTACTGGCCTGATCCATTCCTTCCAGGCACTCCTCAGCAGAGGAAGTTCAAAGATTTTGATGATCCATTTGCTTCTTTTGAAACGATGCAGATTTTGGATATTGACATTTTTTACATGATCCTTTTCCATTTTTCAAAGTGTCTTGGAAATTGGGAACAAGAACCAGATATTGATGATCCATTTAGCAAACTGAGATAACTACAGTGGTTTTTGAGTGGACAATGTCTTGGAGTTATTTCTATCTTTTTGGGGATAATACACATCCAAATATTGGGGATATAATCTCCAACAGATACTTGCAAGTGATGTTCAAAATCCCCAAAATGGGACATTTACCAAACCCTGTTTTTCAGGTTTCCCCAAACAGCCTCCAAGAATTTGTAGTCGCTCGCGCTCTGCGCACTCTTCTGTTCGAGTTTCAGCGCCTGCACTGCATCTGACCTGACACCTGGTCCTGGAAAACATGAAAACAATGGTTACTCATGGCTAAACCAACTATCTTATCGGGAGATAATTTAATGGCAGGCATCAGAGACATCATCTGAAATTAATCTATAATTGCAATGATCCCCAGGATTTATGGCACTTATAAGGGATTCAACATGATTTCACCATACTCTGGGAATCACCGGAATGGCTGTTCCTCCCGAGAAGTCCAGGCAATCCGGTCCTGGAAATTGGGCCCATATCCCCTGAAGTTTCGACCTAAGAATAGGCCTTGTACTTATATCCATATATCCATATATCCATATATCCATATATCATATATCCATATATCCATATATCCATTGTGGAATGTCCACAATTGGTAGGGAAACCAAGATACAGCCAGCAATGGAACAGTGATGTAAGGCCCCAGGCCCTTTGAAGATTTGTAGATTCCAAAAGGATTGTTGTTTGTCCCCTGAACACATGAATGAATTGCCAGCCTCAGCAACAAATGGTTGTACCCACACCGCAGGGTATTCACCTACGGCCCAACCAAGTGCGCGCCCCGCGCAAATGCCCTTTTTACGGGCTTCGCCGTGAATCAAAACCCCCTCTTGGGCCTGGAACGTGGTGGCCACGGTAATTGGACATGCTGATGCATGTAGGCAAGATTGGAACACATGCAGCTGCATGTCAAGTCTAAAAATCCCTGGCAAGGTAGTGTCGGGCAATGTAGAGAAATCACACTCCCAAATTTTCATTGTTTAAATAAATGAAATCAAATTTACCATCCTTTACCCCAAAAAACGTTGGTTCTGGCCCAAGTCTCGGATTCATGGCATTGTCGGAAAGCCATGTCTTGATTGCCTTTCGATCGGCTCGATCTTTCAACACTTCTTGTATATCATGTAGGCAGCATGTACAGTGGGCAAGGAATTGTCGCAATCGAAAACAATCCATGGACTTTGTCAAGGCATCGGCTAGTTGGGCGGCACTGTGTACCCAATGAGTCTGAATTCCACACTTAACATGGTGTTTGATGACAAGTGCTTCGATGAGGGTGCGGTGTTCCTGACACTGAGGTGTCGTGTTTTTGTTTATTACATCGTATAAGGACTTACAGTCAATCACCGCAATGCTTGGTGGAGCATGGTTCCAGACCTCTTCGGGCTTTTGCCATGGAATGGCTGGATTTCGCATCCATTCCCATGCCAAACGGAGCCAATCAATCAGGTCGACTACGGCGGACAAAGCATACGTCTCTGCAGCCAAGGTACTGGCAACTACTCTTTCAATTTCTTTTAATACCATATCAAGGGACTTGCGGTTGCTCTCTTTTGACTCAGGATATCTTTATGGGCTGCAAGAAACAGTCCACCCTTTTGACTCTGTTGTTTACTTCGGGTGGCAAAAGACGCATCAGAATAGGCCATCATGCGAATGTCTTCTTCGGAAATGCTATATATGGTTATTTTCATGTTCGAGTACTTTTTGGCTTCCCCTAACACTCGGTTAGCTTCAAGAAGGTCATGAATCGTGGCACATATGATTTTTGACTGCAAGAAATTGAGCTTCGCAGCAAGATCTGGCCTGGTATGGGTCGATGCGTACTGCAGTGATCCTATGAGTCCCGGCAGGCTGGAAGGTCCTCATTCTTTCGTCGATCATGGTCGACAGAGATGGCGTCAATGCTTCGGACATATTCAGTTTGATTGAGGTGAATATTGAAGTCATCATCTTGAGAAATTTGAATCCCGGTGAATGTGAAATCTTTTTCTCTTTTGGATCCAAATGGAAATTTACTTTCAAATTGATTCAAAGCTTTAAGGAATGTCATGTCCCCGCAACATAGGCCATCATCAACATGCATGCCAATCAACCCGTGAACTTGTCCTTCTTTTCCGGTCAAAGCAAACAGGCATGGATCTAGGGGACCCAGGCAGAATCCCAAAGTTAAGAGCTGTTCTCTTAGTTCTTGATACCACAAATAGGGGGCATTCACAAGTCCATAGGCTGATTTGAGGAGTTCTACGATTTCTGATTCTTCAAGTTGCAGTTTGGCACGCATTTCGGCTGGTGGTTCTAAGCCTAATACCCTGTTATCCCTTCTGGACCCACGGAGAAAGGCAGTTTTAATGTCAAAACTCCCAATGATCCATTTGCGGGAGGCACATAGTTGCATCAACAACGCTCGTGATTCCTTCTGAAGCGTTGGGGAATCTCGGTGATGTTCGGGTCTCCATATCCTAGGATCACCAAGCGAGCTTTGGCTTTCCTACGTTTTCCTTCTAGCAAGGCATCATGCTCATCTAGATCTTTCCATGTCAGGACCCAACGACAACGGAGAATGTTTTGTTCAGGTATTTGGCTCCTAAGAATTTTTCGCACTGTTGAGGTGGCAAGCCATTGATCAATCTCTTTACATTTTGCTTTGTCAAACTCTGTTCTTTCGGCTGTGGAGAGATCTTTGATTTTTATTTCAGCTCGTTGACGCTTAGCTGCTGACGCAGCCAGGGCTGGGAACTCAGCAGGACATTCTCGGATTTCTTGAATGTCATCGGCTGTCAGGAAAATCTCACACACAAAACCTTCATCGGATTGGACATGCAAAATGTCTGGTGATTCTTCCGGGATAGGCTTGTCAGGAAGTTCAAGCAGTGAAAAATAGGTTACACCAGTCCATGGGTGCGTAGTTTTCCATTGGGAAGAGTTGGTACCCCAATCATCAATCTTATTCCAAGCAGGCATTTCATCACAGTGACCAGTCGTTGAACGTACTCCACAAATACGTATGAGGTCGACTGGGCAATCTGTAGTTGAGCTTGGATCAAAGGCATGTTTTCGGGGATTCTTGTGGATTCGAATCAGCTGGGAGTCTGTTACCAACCACGTGTCTTCCGCACACAACTCATCATCACTTGAGGCTGGAACAGGTACTTCAACCGGCTGGTTGACATCAATAGGGGGATTTGGATTCAACATGTTAGGGTCCTCAACATCATTGAGGGGAGTAGTTGGTGCATACCCGGATGATACATTGGATGGTGGTGCAATGCTAGGTTCGGCATCTGGCTGAATTTCAAGTTCGGTTCCTGGAATGGTATTGGGATTGGTCTCATTGGTCGGATTGGGATAGTTGGGAAAGTTATTATCTTCGGGTAACATCAGAGGTGGTGCGATGACCTGTTCAGTGAGATCTTCATATTGGAACACCCCTTTGCCTTGATCACTGGTGGGAACAGGCATGGGGCCACTGGCCATCTGATCTAGGCAGCTGCTGGCTTCACGCTGAAAGACAGCGGACGTGTTCAGGAGCCACACGATACACTCGACTGGAAAATGACAACCACAACACACTTTCGGATTCTTGGATGATAACCCGAGCCGGCCCATGCCATTGACCCGGACTCTCACCTCTTCCTGGTCTCCAAAACAAAACGTATGTTCCACTCGAGTGAAAACCGCGATGTGGCCTCTGTCTTCTCAGAAAGGCACGTCTCAATTTGTCATTGTTGTCGGCATCAATGAAAGCTCTACGGGCACTTTCACGTTGCATGAGTCGTTTCCTAAAGGCCAAACCCTCAGGACTGTCGCTGTCTGCAAGGTAGTTGGCAGGCTGCTTGGGATCTTCTGACAAAATGCCTGGCAAGTTTAAGCTTTTACCCAGTACAAGAATTTCTGGAGTATATCCTTTGGATCTAGCCAGTGAGTTCTTTGCATTACAGGCATGATTCAACGCATGTTTGAATTGGACCTCGGTCTCAATGGCATGCTCATGGTCATACTTGACTAGTATGTGTTGAAGGATGTCTCCATGTCTTTCGGTCTTTCCCATCTGCCAGTGAGCATATGCTGCAACTACACGAAGATGGATGTTCTGTTGTTGAGCTAGTTGGGCAAACTGGTCGGAACACAGAGCTGATTCATTGTCTATGACTAATTGTTTGCAAGGCCCGGCCCATCGAAGCCAGCAATCCTGAAAGGCTTCGAACAGGGTTTCGGCATCCGTTCTAAAGACTGGAACCGCCAGTTGGAAGTTCGTTGCCGTGTCAATAAAATGGATACACTGGAACACTTTGCCTGACTTGGCTGTCCATGACATCAAGTCACAACCAACCACATCGTTGAAGTCCTTGGGCTCCGACAAAACTGCGGGTCGAGCAATTTTGCAAGGGTACCGACCGGTATCGAAAACCACCAATTAAGATGCTCCCTCAGGAAGCGCCTTGAGATACGCGTTTGGCCTGCACCGTCATAGCCTTGAGCCACTGGAACCTGAAGTGTGGAAACATTGGGAGTCCTGTAGCAATCGTCAAATGTGTTCAAAAGCTCAACCTGCCCGTTTGTTGGTCACAGTGTTTGCCCGGAAAGCTGTCGAAAGTCCTGAATCTCCCAGTGGCCCACTCCCGGCGATTCCGCCTGATGCGGGAGATGCCAAGCGTAGGCAAGATGATCTTGAGATTGATGACCAGGGATGTGTCAAGAAGCTGAAAGCTCATGACCATGATGTGAGCCCAGTCCCTGTTCCGGCTGCTGATAAGGAGGTGACACCTCCCCATGAGACAGTCAAGTCTCCGACCGACTGTGAAGTGTCCAAGCTCCATGAATCCACTATGTGCCATGGACCCAAGTTCAAAGCCTTGAATCCTCAAACCCGACAATGGCTGAATAAGATTCATCATAATCTTGGACATCCAGGGCTAAATAAGCTTCAACAGGTCCTCAAACAGCAAGGCATTAGTGATGAGATCATTCAGGGGTTGACCGATTTCCTCTGGAAACAGGCCCTGAATTGAGTCAAAAATGTCTCCATCCTCAAGGATCTTTTTACCAACACGTGGGGCAATGGTCATTGCTTGATCAAGGATTTCTTTTCTACGGGATGCATGATTCTGCCCTGGCTCTGGCATGTGATCACGGCATGCAGGCAACGGAGACATCTTGCCATTCATGCGTCAGCGTTTCAGATCAGGTTCTTCGACTTGATCTGATCCATCAGCCGTCAGGCTCAGGTTGGCAGTCACTGGAAGTTCATGGACTTTCTTACTGGCCAAAATTGTTTTGGCAACACGAGTTCCAAAAGTCTGGGTGTACAACTCTGTAAACTGAGGCATTTTGAAAGACCCCTGAGATGTCGAAAAACTACCGGCAATCTGGGAATGTTCATGTTGTCCATTGCACCTGAGATTATTGAGATACTGTGCTAGGATCTGGGAGGTGGTGACAATCTGAGTCCCCTTTTGAATGGCTAGTTTGTTGACAGGGTGATGTAGGTGGCCGGCATTGCACATGTCACATCTCACCAAAAGGGCATTGTCCAGAATGAACTGCAAGGAATCCTGATACAACATGTCAGAACCTACTGGCTGTTCCAAATGAAAATGACAGTTGTCTCCAGACAAAACTTGCCAGCGAAACACAGCTTCGCACAGCATCAAATGGACTTCATCATCCGCACGGGCTTGTTGGATCTTCAAAGCAAGTTCTTGGGACCTCATTTGATTGAACTGGTTCCAACGACACCAAGCCTTGCATTTTGGAGACATCCAAACATGTAAGGGTCTGTACTTCATCAGGATGTCATAAAGCTTACAGCGTCCATCATATGTCGAAAGATCCCCTTGAGCTAGGCCAAAACGTACTGTCTTCAAACCTTGACGGATGCATTGTTTGGTCAATTGGCTATCTGCAGAACAGTAGATCTCAAGGACATCGATGAGTGAAGTCTGAGAAGCATGTGATGGTGAGCGCTGTTGCATGTATGCCATCATCTCATCATAAACCCAATTGGTATTCTTGGTGGTTTGCATGCCAACGTGTTTACCATCAAGTGATTGGACGTATGCATTGAACTCTGAGATACATTGGTTGATGAGAAACTGCTGTGAGCATTTATGCTACGCTGCTGCGATTGGTCAAGAGCTGGAGTTGCGTCAGAACATGATTCAGTACTTCTTCTACTTGATCCAAACGATGGGCATTCACCTCCTCGGCGTGCTTCTCGGATCGGGACATCTGAATCTCGTCCCACGTCTCCTCGTCGTCCAGATCGATGGGATCCAGAGAGGGTGACGGTGGTGATCGTCTCCCATGATCCGGTGAGGGACGGCCCTTTGCCACGGCTTTGGCACTGGGCTGGGTCGGCTGCTCTTGTTCCAGCTCCTTTTGATCGATCCAGAGATTCAGAAAGCGCACAAATGTGCGGTGTTCCATCTTCTTGCTGTCGCCGTACTTTCCCAGGAACCACCGGCAGTAGCGAGGATCTGTGTTGATCACTTCTCCATGGCCCAGCTTGGTCTGTCCGAAGGCGATCGTCATCTCGGAGAGCTGAGGCAGTTGCATCTGCTTGAGTTGGTCCTTTTCTCGGAGTTCTGGATGGCATCGAAACGTTCGGTCAAACTCAGGCTGGACTGGGCACTTGACATGGTGATCACTCGGTTGAGACGGCAGTTGCAAATGGACGCTGGTGTCACTCGAGATCAAAACACTCTGATCGGTCACATGATCTGGAAAAAACATCTGGGCTGGCAAATCGGATGCTTGCGGTTCTTGAAACGATTTTGGATCTGTTGAGTCAGATTCAGCTGCATGACAATTCAACACGGTCTCGGCAGGTTGCTTCTTTTGGCAATCCGTCTCGGTCTGTCTTGGTGGCTTCTTCTCCAAAAGTTCACAAAAGTCCATTAGGAAAAGGTTCTTTCCGGACAGTGTCAAAGGCAACGTGCACTGCAGTTCACGAAAAAAAATGGTCTGTTTGGTGGTATCAATAACTGCTCCCAAGTTGCGACAAACACTGTTGGAAATGAGAAAAGGTGTTTTGGACTCCACAATGGCGATTTTGATCAGGAATCGATCTACTGGTACTAGGATCGCACGATGGCAAGGCACGATGCTGTTATTCCCAAATCGGAATGACATGCTAATTTTACGTTCTTGGATCAGCGGACGGATCGCCGCTGGCACATTGCAAAGAAATTCATCCAGCTGATGTTGTCCCATGACAGTCTGAGAAGTCAACAATTCCAGTGGTCATGGAAGTGGCAAACAGTGCAGTCTCGGATGACAGCTTAACTTCTCAGGTTACAGTTGGATGCATAGGCAATGGGACTCCACCAGGCACACAAAAGTTCTGGCTGAACCTATCACTCAGTCCTCCCTCAGGTGGAGAGGGGGTTTCACATGGCGATTCACGGGAAGGTTTCCTGTGAACGGTCGGCGGTTGGTATTTGGCGAGCACACTGGAAAGCTTCTGACGGAACTGTTGAATGAAAGTGGATTGTTGGGTCTTTGGGGCATGGCAATTGCTTTTGGGGTTATAGTTCAAATGGTTACACAAGAAAATGTCTTGGGAGTGTGATTTCAGCTTATGGAGGTACCCCGCCTGGTGCGAACTCGGCTGAACTGGCGTGACAACTCCCTGTTCCATGACAAAGACATCGGCATCCTCAGTGAGGTCAACCTCAGAAATCATCACGTTGGCCGACGCTGGATTCCTGGTGCTGGAAGACATGGACGAAGAGAGGTTTCCACTGGCAAGCTTTCGAGGGCATTCTGCCTTCCAATGCCCCTTGGCTCCGCAAAGTCGACAATTGGACTCTGCGATGCGCAAAGCCAAAGGCTTGCGCCCCTTTGACATCTCTTTGGATTTCCCTTTCGTTCCAAATCCCTTTCCCCTCACTGGCCAGAATCCGCGGCTGCGGGATTTCTCAAGGAGTCGCTTTCGTGCATCCAGGTAGGTCGACATGAAAATGGCCATCTCGCCGTCACTCTGAACGGCTTCAATGACAGCTTCTTCAAACTGCTGCACCACAAGTGCATCCTCATCACCATCAAGTGCACATTGATCTACCATGGTTACTGTTAACTCCTGAGAATCCGCAGCATACAAAACCGATTGGTCTTCCGTGTGGAACACTTCATCATCATTTTCTTGTACATGGTTCACTTCATATGTCTTTCCACGGCATTGTTTCTGTTGTCCTTGAACTTCATGAAAGAATTTGGCACCCAACATACGGATTGCAGTAGTCACTCGGTCATACTGTAGGTTTCCCTTGGCTTCTACCAGGACACGCTTTTTGTCTTCGGCACTCAAAGCTGAATTCCTGAGCAGGCAGTATGCACGGACATCATTGATCGACGAACCCTGAGCAAGCATGTCCTCGAACAGAATCTCATGTCTGGCCATGTAGGACTCATTGCTCTCGTCATTTTTCTGCGAAATTCCGTAGATGGCTCTCTCAAACTTCTCATAGCGATCTTCCAGGACAGTCTTGCCCCAGACCCCCTCAAGGGTCTTGACAATCAATTTGATTCCTTCCAAACTGTTCACCTTTAACTTTTCAGGTGGTAGCCGCACCACCTTCTGGAATGCCGATCCGCGGCACTGCAACGCTGCTCTCGGTGCCAGTTGTGAAAGAAATTCGGGAGGCCACAATCCTCCAAGGAACTCCAAACGCTTGGAGTATTCCAGTAAATCAGTTTCACCAGGTTCAATCCTGACCCAGCTGGATTGGAAGCTGGGGCCCCTGTGGCCGTAGCTTCAGTCTCTGACATGGCTTCACCTGTGGACACTCAAAAAAACGTCTGGATCGTCCTCCTTTCCAGGGATCGTGATCAAAGAAAATCACGAAGTATCCAGAGCCCTAAGGAGCCGTGAAATGTCCACAATTGGTAGGGAAACCAAGATACAGCCAGCAATGGAACAATGATGTAAGGCCCCAGGCCCTTTGAAGATTCGTAGATTCCAAAAGGATTGTTGTTTGTCCCCTGAACAAATGAATGAGTTGCTAGCCTCAGCAACAAATGGTTGTACCCACAACGCAGGGTATTCACCTATGGCCCAACCAAGTGCGCGAAGCGCGCAAATGCCCTTTTTACGGGCTTCGCCGTGAATCAAAACCCCCTCTTGGGCCTGGAAAGTGGTGGCCACGGTAATTGGACATGCTGATGCATGTAGGCAAGGTTGGAACACATGCGGCTGCATGTCAAGTCTAAAAACCCCTGGCAAGGTAGTGTCGGGAAATATAGAGAAATCACAATCCATATATCCATATATCCATATATCCATATATCCATATATCCATATATAAATACATATATACATATATATACATATATACATATATACATATATACATATATACATATATACATATATACATATATACATTTGTACATATATATATACCTATATACATAGTTATATATATATGTATATCTATATATATATATATACGTATGTACATGCTAGGTACCTCCAAGTTAGGTTCCTGAAATAGCCAGTGGTTTATCATCACATTTTCTTGGGCACATCTTCAGACCCAGATCGAGGCACGCCCGTGCAGGACGCCTCCCGAATTAAGAGCGGACTCTTGTGCCGGAAGATCTTGTTGATGAGCGGAATGTATCTGACCAATAAGAAAGCTGCCGCTTTCTAACAGGGGTTGGTAGATGTCCTAATTTGTCACATCAAGTACTGGGGATTAATCTCCAACAAATACTTTCTCAAATACTTTCTCCAACAAATAATGTTCAAAATCTCCAAACAGGGACATTTATTTACCAATCACTGAGAAAATCATCAAGCTTCAGAAGATCCTGGAGACTGTCCATCCAGCCATTTTTGCTAGCGCTGTATTTTGACTTTTGTTGTTTCCATGAGGGAACAAAAAAAAACTCAACGTGTGTAAATCATTTGATGTGCTATTCTCAATCATTTCACACAAAAAAATACTATAATTATTTATAATTCTGATGGGTATAAGTTCCATTACATCCCCAGAAAAAATGGCACAAAAATAGCATTGTCATTCGGATTAAGGGAAAATCCACAGGAAAACCCACTTGTTTTGGACATATTTAGTGAGAAAAACCATGGTTTCCTGTAGATTTTCCCTTAAACCAACCAATTTGACACTGGAGTTCGAGACCCCAGAACTCCCGGAGTCTGAACCTCCTCTTGAAGCCTTCTCCCTTGGAGTGGGAAGAATTCAGGCAAGCAATTGCATATTTTGTGTATAATAAACATATAATGCGTATATGTTGTATATACACACATATGTATACATATATACAAATATGTATTTATACATATATATATATGTATATAAATTAGTATATATATATATATGTGCATGTATATATACACGTATATGTATGCATGCATATTTATATATATATATATATATATATTAGTATATATATATATATATATGTATATGTAAATGTATATGTATATGTATATGTACATGTATATGTGTATGTGTATGTATGTTTGTATGTATGTTTGTATATATATATGCGCAACGTCTGGGCGTTGCCCAGGCGATGCAGCGTAGTGGGTCCCCATTCCCAATCAAATGTTGTTGCAACTCTGCATTCCATTGGGAAGATCAACAAAGGTATTGGGGATTTAGGGAATATAAAAATCCCACCCCCGTTTAACTCTACATGTCTGTGTGTCTGTCTGCCTGCCCTGCCTGCCTGCCTGCCTGCCTGGCTGGCTGGCTGGCTGGCTGGCTCTCTGTCTGTCTGTCTGCCTGCCTGCCTGCCTGGCTGGCTGTCTGTATGTCTGTCTGGCTGGCTGGCTGTCTGTCTGTCTGTACATGTATGTACATGTATGTACATGTATGTACATGTATGTACATGTATGTACATGTATGTACATGTATGTACATGTATGTACATGTATGTATACGTATGTGTGTGTGTGTATGTCCTGCCAATACAATATGATCATGATTAAAGAATGGCTATGGTACCGGATCTTGACAGTGAGAATCCCCTAAACGTCCCGGAAGCAGCCGGGAAGCTGCTGCTAAGGAAGCTGCAAGCTTTATCTGGGCTGAGACCCCTAAGCTATGGCTGTTGGGGTAAAACGAAAAACAAGACAACATAAAGGAATAATCACAATAAACAAAAAAAAAAGACTACAGTGATGAAAGCATGGGGGAAAGAAAACAACAACACCCTGGCTGCAGGGTTCTCACCACTCCCAAGTTTATGCCCATCACCTCCGCATTTGAAATTTGGAAGAGATCGCCCTCCTGCGCCGACATTCGGGCCGTGGTTGGGAATATGCTGAGATGACTTTGACACTAGTTCGGGATGACTGTACTTGGAAATATATCAAGATGAAGTTGGGATTGTTTTCGGGATGCTTCAGGATATTCGTGTGTGTTTCAGAACCTCCTTCGATCCGCAATCCAAGATGAAACTGGAATCCACGCAGAGAAACTGCTCCAACTCCCAGAAGGCACATGTAGCATGGTCAAAACACCATGGTTTTTTGGTCAACCATCCCATCATGAACTTCCTCAGGAAATCCCACCACTTATGATGCAAGCATCGCTCCTGTGGCAAAGGCAGTGAATGCTCATGCAACAGGAGCTTGGCATCTGCTTCAGAAACCTGTGGCGGGCTACAACTGCCAAAACACCCATGGGGATTGGTTACCAAGAACAATGGGCATTTCATCTACACTAGAAAATATGGGGCTTCAACCAGAATGGCAATGGACCAGTGATGTGGGTAAGCTTCAAAGATGGGGTTGGAAAGATAGCCCTGACTACTCGGCTTGCAGTATCTGCCAGTGGAGTAGAATAAAATCATAACACTTTGACTCTCTTGGAGTTCTATGGTATACCATTTTTCGAGGCAGTCAATGTTAACCCGTGGCCCGTACTCATGTGCGATTGAGCGGCAGACCTCAGGACTGTGTTTTTTTGGGAGAGAAACTACGAAACTCCAAAACATCAACAGAAAGTCGGTTTTTCGCTTTTAGCCTTTTGTAGGTTATCAGGATTGATATTGCTCAAGCACCTTCGCAGCAAACTAGGTAGTCTAGTCAATTTTATGAAAAACTGAAACATTGTGACCCATTTATCTCAGATTATGTACATGATAGTTTGTTATTCAGTGGAGAGGTTCAGTGTAGGGACTATTGTCCTTATGGTGGGGGGTCGAAATCAAAGGTCCGACATTGAGTTGAATCCTGGGTTAAATTCATGTTTGGAACCGTGGAACCAATCCAACCTGTTGTTGACACAAAGATGGCCCCTCATCCCATGGCATACGTTTCATCTGCTTTTTTTCCGGTCAATTTCCCTTCCATGCTTGATGGTGTTAAATTCCCCATTTGTCGCCATTTCTTCTGCTTAACATCCACTTCATCTTCGCAGTGTTTCAAAATCACAACTATGTTCTCTCCCCATATTTTTTCTAATTCTAATGAATATATGGCCATGGGTCCTTGGTGAACACCAAGGAATCGCTGGGATTTTTCTGGATGTTCATGATGTTCATCCCCTCCAAATATGGTATTTCACATTGATCCATCCGATCCATCCCCAAAAATCAGTTTCATCCCCAGTGGTTGAGGCTTTCGCCAAAAAACTCCGGCAAAATCCCCATGAACCTTCCCGTCCCCAGCCGGGATGATGTAGTTCCACGAATAAGTGACTTATATATGATATATATATAATATATAATATGATATAATATAATACAATACAATATAATATAATATAATATAATATGATATAATATAATCTAATCTAATATAATATAATATAATACAATATAATATAATACAATACAATACAATATAATATAATATAATATGATATAATCTAATCTAATATAATATAATATAATACAATACAATACAATATAATATAATATAACATAATACAATATATTATAATATAATACAATATAATATAATATAATATGATATAATATAATATAATCTAATCTAATATAATATA
>Ga0126342_10015127_pt1 | contig 13538 bp, 10 predicted proteins | sample Cyp1metagenome_FD_92528 | JGI IMG/M metagenome (GOLD analysis project Ga0126342, IMG submission 92528) | Coral microbial communities from Lord Howe Island, Old Settlement Bay, Australia - Cyphastrea 1 metagenome | ecosystem: Host-associated > Invertebrates > Cnidaria > Coral ...
AAAAATAAAAACACTCAACTGGGTCCGCTTGAGGAGCCCCATGCACCTGGCAACCTCTAACACAAAGCAGAAACACCAACAAACTAGCACTAAGAATCAGCAAGCTCAACAAACAACATCTTTTCGCATCATCCCGCATCATGTCAAATCTGCAGGTGTAAAGCGTCAAAATCCTCCAACAAAAGAATAAAAAAGGGTGAATGACAATTGAGATCTAATTCTTTCCATGTCTTTCCAGTGCACAGCTGCATGTTGGGAACAAGCAATGCGCTGGTTGCTGCCGTGGTTTCTCCAGAGCCATTGCTCTAACGGAGGCGCTGCAATTTAATCCAAATATCCCTTGAGTTAGATTTCTGAACCGGTCACCAAAAATTCATCCAACTAAATTAATCCAATGAAATTAATCCTGGAACTGACGGGGGTATCTGTATATATTTGTTAGCTAAGGTGCCACCCATGACATTTTGCCACCCCAAAAAAATTGGCAGCCAAACGCTGCTGCGGTTCTATGCAATCACTCCACTAGGTAAAGCTGAACGCATCAAAATATTGATTGTTTGCTATAGTCCAACAATTGGTAGCCAACAATGCTGGCACACCAACGATATAAAGATAGTGATTGTTTACTCAAGTTGGCCTTATCAAGTGGAAATTGGAAAGGGAATAAAGACTAGATGTATAGAAATTGGTTCTGGTGAGTTTGCGCCCCCCCCCAAAAAAATGTACGGAATCATATGGTAAGCCTTTGAGAAATGTACGAAAAAGTATCGTACATTAGCTAGGCCCCCCCCTACCGTACATTAGCAAAGGGGGGAGGGATACCAAAACAATTTGACTGCGTATCTTTTGCCTGAAACAAACACCAGTGAATTTAATGCGTGCAAACAAATTTCCCATGTTTCTTACTTGAATGCCCAATGTTTCCCACTTCAATCTCCATATTTGGTAATATGTATACTATATATATATAACTATGACTTTAACTCTATAAGCATAAGTATACAGTAGATATACAACGATATGGGGATCTTGTATTATACATTTCAGTCCCCATGTTACATATATTTCTGCTTCACACGTTACACATTGTAGAAAATCCGGCCTGTTTCTATCAGTGTTTCTTACCCTCCGGTGTCATCAGCTCCATGGCTGGAAACCCTGCTGTAGTTCGATCTTCCCAGAAATCCTCGCTCAGGGATTTCCATTGCCACAGATTTTCCACCGAAAAGCGTGTGAATATCCCTTGAATATCCCCACGACATATACGACATATCACCATTTTGGTGAGGCCAAAAAACTAACAGTTATTGAAATTAGATGGACTAACTCCTGTAGCTAAGGTGAAGATTATATCGCTCGAATGAGGTTCATGTTCATCCAGTTATCCTAGCAGTATCTGGCTATAGGGCCATCATAATGGAAGTGTCCTTTTTTAGGACCTCCAAAGGACCTCCATTTCGATCAGATTTTCCATTGCAAACCAAGCATTTTGGTACCCCGTTTTGGTGGTCCGCGTGGCCAAGAAACCGTGGCGGTAGCCTGAGAGAGAAGAGCATCCATCTGGTGGATGATTTGCCTCCAGCTGGATGGGGCTACTCAGCTGGATGGGATGAGGCCTACCCCCATGGCGAAAGCTCCAGCGATATTTTTAGTGCTTGAAATAGCTATTGGATACTATTGGCACTATTGGAGTATCTTCTTGAAGCACGGATCTATAAAGTTCCATCAACATGGATAGTTTCAACAACATTTCATGAGGTATTTCATGGGTAGGTTCATTGCAATGATGTCAAATGGATAGTCAACATGGAAATTGCATTCTGTTTGATGTGTGATGAAACAAAAACAATATGTAATGTAACGGGTAATTTATGATAGTGGACAAAAATTGGCTGTGATGTATCCAAAAACATGACTGGATGTCACCCATTTTTGGACGAATCCAATTGGGCATTTACTGAATTCCTCTGTGCAAGCCAATTGGTTCGCAAATGTCGGTGGTTGTAGGTGGTGGGTGAAAACGACCAGCTGCTTTGGGTTGCTGGCGATAAAATAGCCCCAGGTCTACTACCGGGTGACCCACCGGGGCTACAGTATCCTACAGATGCAGGGTTTCTGAAAAGGGCTTGTTGACCACCAACAAACACGTGGCTGATTACCCATCATTACCCATCTATAGGGTGAAGGGTTTACTCTTTGGGGTGTCTGCATCTTCATCAGAAGGTGATCTACGAATGAACTACCTGGACGAGGTGCGAAGGAACTGAACTTTAGAAAATCAGGGTTCTTATTGGGTTCACCAGAATGCAATAGGTCCACATGGTCTTGTTTGTTTATTTTGTATAGAATCAACTTATTTTTTATCCACCAAGAACCATTGTGGATGACTACAGTATCTGTCAATCTCCAAAACACACACAATAAATCACTTCTTTCAGGTATGGCTCCAAATTGATGAGACCCAAAATCACATGATTTGTTATATACTCAGAATAAAACCTCAAATGTCTAGCATCAATAGCTACATATAGCTACAACCCGCAGTTCGTTGAAGAACTCATCTTAATACTACTGATATTCAACATGAAGCCCGCTAACTCACATATAAGTAAAAGCATGTATATAATTGTATATAATAGTAGATCTATTTATCACCCAACTTAGCCAACCTTTTTTAGGCATCACTTTCTATTTAGTGAAGAATTCCTGAGGCTTGTTCCGATACGACATCATCACACCCAGCATGGATTCAAGCCTCGGCGTTAACCGAACGGCATGGGGATCATTGGGGATCTAAGATGACCACCCAAACACATAAAAAATGGTTTACTCAAACACTGGTTGGTGGTTGCTGCTAACCCCTCTGAAAAATGATGGAGTGAAAGTCAATGGGTTTCGGATGACATCCCATATATGAAATGGAAAATAGAAGTCATGTTCCAAACCACCAACCGGCATAAAATGGTTTAATCAAACAACAATTCATGTTCAGTCAAGAAAAACTTGGATTTATATAATATGATCTAATAAACACACATCAAGAAGTACCAGAGTTGGGTCATGGCACATGTGGGATCATTGGAATGTGTGGACAGCTATACCAGTCATGGCGCCAGGGACGGTTTCGATTGGTTCAATCCCTGGCTCCAAGTTAAACTCGATTGGTTCTCTACACCTGAATGTCTGGATCACCAACATCACCCAACAGGCCCATATTTTTTGGATGCTGAAGTCGAAAAAAACCTGATTTTGACTTGGCAATGCAAATCACTAAAAAAATGACTCCTCCCAAAATCGAAAACACGACAAAACACATGCCATGTCACAATGTCTGTTTCGCTAATCCCATTTTCTTGCTAGTATCTATATGCCTCAAATTAAATAACAATTCTGATAGAATCCTGATGTTGGTTTGAAATCTGAGCTTTAACTTTGCTGGCGAAATCCTCCACTCCGCTCGAGACGTTTGAGACCTGAGACCGGCAACCCCTGACGGTCCTCAGGCTGTGGATTCTCCAAGGCCCTCGTGTCCTGGTTGCGCAGCCGCGGCTGGTGGGGGCCTCGCTTCCTGTGGATGTACTGTGGGAACCTCCATGTTTGAGAGATGTACAGGAATATAATGGACATACTATGGATGGTTGCGAAATCCGAATCACCAGTTGATAGGTGGTCAAACTCCCATTATTTATAGGGTTTCAACCATCCTTTTGGTGGTGCAGGATTTTGCAACCATCCACCGTATCATGGAAATATAATGCACATATGATGGGAATATAATCGGGAATATAATCTGATATAATGATAATTGGACTATCATGGGGATATTGTGGACATATGACGGGAATATAATGGGGATACAATGGGGAAACTAAGCATACTGATGTTTCAATGGTTGGGTTTTAGGGGAAATGCACAGGAAACCATGGTTTTTAGACGTGTTTATCCTCAAATTATTTATAGAGCTAGGGGCATCTGGAATAAATTATGTTTCATGACTCACAGAAATCATGGACTTGTCATGAATGATTCATGCAAGTGATTTCATGATGATCATGTATATACTGATATACAATATGTATATATATAATACCATCATGTTTCAATTCAGCTTTTATTGCGCAATCGAGACTCTCCACATCTACAAACGATTCGTCCACATGGTAAGAGGTAAGAACTCACCTTCATGATATTCTCATGATCGAACAGTTGATGTTGATAATGTTCATTCACATCATGTAGCGTCTTGTCCTCATCCAGCAGAGAAACCAAGGCGGTCATCATCCACCTCTGCCGAACCGCCTGGAAACCAAAATTGGCCGTTTCCAAATCTGGGGATGTGATGCATGGCCAACAAAAACGTCCCCAAAATGGCACCAAAATTTCACCTCGCTTTGCCAACACACGTTGTTAGTCACCGGAAGTTTGACCAACATGCGGTGAAAAGCACTCAACATCTTAATCTTAGGCCGGCATACAACAAATCGCACCTGAAGATTGCGCCCCAGCACTCCGAGGATGTGAACGATGTCCTCAGAGCCAAAGCACTGTGGAGAGGTGACCGGTGACCGGTCCTTGCAGCCACTGGATTTTGATATCCTCAGGTTGTTAAGCACTGGAGCAGGAACATTTATAGCAGAGCAAAAGAACAAGAAAATCATTGTTAAACTCTGGTAATTTCACATAACTATTGAAAATGGATGAAAATGGCCCATAGAAATAGTTGATTTACCTATTAAAGATGATGATTTTCCATAGCTATGTTAGTTTACCACAAGGTAAACTCTGTATCAAAAGCCTGGTGTTTTTGGTCCGCTGAGCTGCACATGACCTCTGATATCATCACGCTGCAGACTGAATCTGAGATGTCGCCATGGCAGATGGGATCTCCGATATCCCTCAAAAAGGTCTTCGGAAACCCCCTATAGATCAATGGATTGGTTTAAGGGAAAATCTACAGGAAACCATGGTTTTTACCATCAAATATAGGGCTTTTCTGTAAATTTTCCCATCATCCAGTTCTATGAATAGAGTATCTCCATGTGTTCTATAGTTTATAAAACAAAATGGACCAATCAAATTCTATGGGATCATACAAAAGGTCCATGGATGTCCATTGATGTCCATAGCAGCCATAGCAATTATTGGTCGAGTATCTCCATGCTTTACCAATCACCCAGACATTTCCTGCGGCCAAAGCTGCGGCCGCCGCTGCCAGTGGTCCCAAATCGTTCACCCGAGCCTGTCCGAGGTAGCTGTGACAGCGATTTTACCTTTTGGGAATGGGGAAAAACCATGAAAAACCTATGAAAAACCTATGAAATACATTGAAATACCATGTTTCTGGTTTTCGAAAATCCATTTACCAGCTATGAAAGAGATAAACGGGTACCAGGGTAAACTGACCCATAACCTGATAATGTCTCGATCTACGAAACACTTTCCTCTTGTGACAAAAATGGAGAGTTACCCAGCTTCAGGAGCTTCATCATCCCATGGATATTTACGGGTCGTAAACCACTTCCTAAGTGGGTCCTACACCCGACCCTGAGTATGCATTTGAATCTTCCATGACTCTCAGTTGATCCATTCAAAAAGATGAAAGTATACCAAATGATGGTATAACATGGTATAAATGTACCTTTTCGTAGGGAAAGGCCAGCTGAAAACAGGCGCACCGGAAGCTCTTCTTCATCCAATTCCTCCAACTTTCCAATGACGAACTTCTGAGCAGTGTCGATCATCGCTTCTTCAGCCTGGAGATAGCAGAATTGGTGGCACCATGATGCAGTGTTTTTTTTTTTACGGTGGATAGAGTGTGGTAAGACATGGAAATGATCGAATGTTTTCTCATCGATGGGGGATTGTTTTAGGTTGGATTCCTGGAGGTCCAGAATACGGAATCCTCTGGTATTTAAAGGTGCCATGAAGGCCAAGACATGAAAGGCGCCTGATGGACGCTTATATACCTCTGATTCTTCAGTTGCTTGTACTAGTTAAATCATGTCGTATTTCCCAGTATTCTTCCTTGATACAGGTGGTACTTTCCGGTTTTCCCCAGTGATGTCGGTGAGTTTAGAACCACCATTAACATCATTAACCTTGGCAATTGGAGTTATAAATTGTATTAAAATGTTATAAACCAGACTTAGCTAACCATGGGACACCCAGTTTGACAGATCAATGATCGATGCTACATCCAATGGATACTGTACCAGGATAGTGATTCCTGAGGCTCTGGCCGGTTGCATCTTGGAGTTGAGCTCAATGACCCGACAGGCCGCACCGGCTTCAACCAGAACCTGGCTCGGCTGTGATGGTGAAGGCGAACTTGCAACATGTTTTGTTGCGCGGATATACCTTAAAGTGCTTGAAACATCTTCGAAACATCTTGAAACATCTTCAGATCTAGATGGATCAATGGATCATGATGGATCTAGTTTACCCATGTTTATCCAATGTTTACCCAACATCCGTGGAACATCGTGGAACCCTCGAGTGAAGCCAGCACTGGCTCGCATAACGTTAGCCACAGTGACCCGACGCTCCTGGGCGGGCGATATCCTACACTTATGGCCCGACGAACAGGTCTCAATGGGATCAACTCCTGTAACTGAGCTGACATTAATATCACATAAATGAGGTATCTTTCAGCCAGTTGGTGGAACTCTTAAGGGCTATAACATGCTATAACTGTAAGGCCCTAAAACATGCATTGTTTTTCACCTTCGCACGGCTCTTCGGCTCTTCAAACACCAAGCTGATTTACGCCCTGAGGGTTCTCATGGGGTGAACCAATAGACCGAGTACCCATGTCTTTATGGAATTTAGAGGCTGTGGCTAGGAGATGATGGGGATTATATCCTCACAAAACCGTAGATGTTCAATAATTGTGCTCCTTTATATCTCAGGGTTGCTGGTTAAGTATGGTTAAGTCGTCTGTCATGAGTATGATGCGTAATTATCAAATTGAGAGCAACACCAAATATCAATCCCATTTAGAACTACCATGAGAATCCCAGTTATACCTATGAGCAAGAGACATCATGGCGCCAAAACTTAAGTTAGTTTCTTCCCCACATATGATTACAGGAAATTCGTACCCATCTTTGAAGCCCTCCATCCATTGTCATCTCCCATCAAGTTGCATCAACTTACACGTATTCAAATAGATCTTAAGCACCAAAAGTTTTGGCAATTACACATGCTTGAATAATAAACGTATCAACCATATCAATCATTTGATACATAAAACATCAATCAACAAACACCTACCCTCTGGTAATTTGTTCCATAGCCATGGAAAATGCACCATTTATAGATGTTTTATGCTTTATATACCTATTTTAAGATGGTGATTTTCCATGATTTTCCATCGCAAAGTGTAACCGTTTACCAGAGGCGTTAAACCCACCCCATCCCCATCCATCCACGGCACTGAAGGACTGGACTCCATGTGCTCCACGATGCGGCAGACACGGCCCTTGGCGCCCACTTCGATGTCCGCGGGCCTGGTGGAACAACCCCGGCGAGCCTGGTGAGTTCGTCAATGGGAAGGATGACATCCCATATATGAAATGGAAAATAGAAGTCATGTTCCAAACATCCAAACCACCAGCATTTGTGCAATGTGTAAACTGGGTGTAGTAAGTATCAGTATAAGTATACCCAAAACTTGGGCTGGTTGACTCAACTTTCAGTGTGTAAATGTCTCTCCAATTGTGGACCTCCCAATTGCATAAACTGTCGTGTTCAGGGTTGGGTCTTAGGTTTCTGCAATTTCTTTATTATCCCCAAGTTGTTGTTTTTCTAAACGTTCTTTTGGGTGGTGGCTGCAAAACAAACCTAAGAAATGTAGAGTTTGGATCATGGGGGACTCTCACCAGCGTCATGGTACTTGGAAGGTCTAGCTATACGTCTACTGCCCAACACTGAGGTGCCAGCTGTAGGACTACTGCAAAGCCTCAGCACCACATGGCGTGAGATACCACGCTGTGCGATGATCCAAAGAGGTGGACCCCCTATAAGTTGGCTTTCCCATCAACTATAGCTGTAGATCTACTAAAAACATCTGTAAACCATAGTGAACCAAGTTGCAAACCAACTCAGCGATCATAAATCAGTTATAAATCCAATGAAACAAAACACCAATCCTGAGATCGCAGCATCCTCCCTTGCTTCGACGTGACCATCTCAGCCTTGGAAAAATAATGCAATAAATCGACCACAATGTGTGTGTATGTATTCATATATAAATATATCATATTATATATTATATCATATCATATTATATTATGTCAATTATTATGTATTGTATTGAATCAACTCATATATCATATCATATATCATATCATATTATAATTCTAATATTGTATATAATAATGTATACGTATATATATACACATATAAATACAACATTTATGCAGGAATTTAAAGTCATATGTTTGACACATGGATTCCCGAAACTACAACATGGTTCGGACCTTCCAACCGATATTATGATATTATAGGATATTATAGGAATCACAAAAAAAAAACAGCTTAGGTTTTGAACCCGGCAAGGACGTTTGGGTGTCACAACCGCCACTTAACATGATGGTCACTTCCATCACAGCAAAACCACCAATGGCCGCAGAATTCATGTGGCTCGGACAGCTCTTCATACTTGGGTTCCATCAGTACCTGGTACAGTACCATGTGCTGCCAATGTCTGTGGGAACAAAGCAACAATTTGTGTGGGGTTTTCTGTATGCTACCGCTTGCTAAATTTCTGTGGGTTACACTATGTGATATTCTACATCCAGTACTTGGATTTGCTAAAAATTCTTGACGGGCCATTAGGCCATTCAAATCGATTGACAAACGGCATGTTTGCATTGGATTACCTATCGCTGGTGGATTAATGGGACAGAGAAAAACATCTTCAACAAATCCAAGTAGAGAGATCAGTAAAAAGCTTGTGTTTGTGGGTTAGATCATGATAAATCCCCGTATATGTGGGTTCAATCCCCCTTTTTCAGAATGCGGAAAAAAACAATAACCAAAATCTAATTGTTCACCTGTTTTTAATGCATTTTAATTCAAGGTTTTGAAATGAAAAAATCAAGAAACCGCCCCAGGTTCACCAAACAGCAGCCGCACGTGGCACCTCCTGCTGTGTTCCAAGTCGCAAACGTTGCCAGACCTGTCGAGGGGGCTTGATGACGAATTCGCACACTTTTGGACCAACCCAAAATGAGGAGTTCACGATAAAAAATGGTGAAGAGGGAATCCACGTATGGCAGCGGGCAGAAAAACGTCGAAAGTCTGATTATCTGCTAAGAGCACTGATTAATTACTTGTGCAAGCAGTATTCAACAAAATTGGTGAAGACATCTACAAAAGAAAGCATCTTGAAGAATGCAGATTTGACGAAGCAAAATCCATGGTCTGGGTTTCGCCAACCAAAATCAGAGAATGGATTGATCTTTGTATATCCATTGATCTTCAGTTTTGAGAAGAGTGATCACTATGTAGCTTCTGGAGCATCGCAGAAAATATGGTACTTTTAAGTAATTTACGTATGCGTATGATTGGGAGGTTTGAAGCAACACTACCTTGATTATATCCTGCGGTTTTGAAATTGGATAGAACTCCCCGTACAACTGGTACCAAGTACATAACGGGACATCATCCACGCACAAACCACTTGACTAAGCCCGAGGGACATAGTACATGAATGTGATGGTGATTGTGATTATGATGAGTATTACTATTGTGATTATTGGTAGTATGATTCTGGTGATGATGATGATAATGATGATATAGGATAAGATAGGAAAGGGCAGGAAAGAGGAATCCAGGAAAGGAGAGCATGCGATGGGATAGCATTGGATAGGATATGCATGACATGACCCATAGCACACCATATTACATATTATTACACCATACCCCCTCGGACGGTCCATGTTCAACCTCAAACTGAGGGAGGGCTTTGTTTCTGTTCATGTGTTCATTGTTTATTCATTGAGTTCATCCAATATTTCAGACATTTTCAGACGTATTTCTCCGTGCTTCTGTTGCACAGACCTTGGATGGCTTGTAGTGAATTTGAAATACAGGGCCAGGGTTGGTGGATTTGTAATGTGGGTTTGTCATTGCAAAGTGGTAGTGAACTCTACCTCTTTGATGTTCTATCCACAGCATAGTATGTGAATATGCAAACGCGAAATCACATCAGCGATCGGCCAAAGTTCATCCTACTCTTCTACATCTGCTGCCTCTTCTTAGCATGGTCTCTGTTTCTTTGCGGTTATGGCTCTTTACACTTATAAATGGGGTTACTGTAAAACTCCTGTAACTAAAGTACATATCACTCAGATGATGTTCGTTCAGCCAGTTTTAACAACTGTTAAGGGCTACAACTGTGGATAGGGGTACCATGACCCGCCTCGCTTCGTCCAGCAACCAAGGCTAAAGGACCTCCAAGGCCTGAAAGAAATGCTGGCACGTTTCACTGGTGTCCAAATATGGGAAGTTTAAGCATCAAAAACTTGGATGTTAAAATATGTTAAATCCACAAGACTAGGAAGTTTGAGTCTGATTTCTTTTTACTTGGTTTGTCCAAACATGCGGGATCTCAGTGCGAAAAATATGTAGTCACTATAGATGCGTTTAGATCTTCATGCCAATTCCACTTGAGCACTCACTTGGAATATGTTTGGCAATTCTACGGTGTGCTACGGAAAATGGTCCATTTGGTTCCATGTCTCACCTATCAAACATGGTGATTTTCCATAGTTGAATTCAATTACCAGAGACAGTATCCTTACTTTGGACAACAGATTAATCGTCCCAGCAGGAAGGGTCCCCGCTCAGTTCATTGGGTTTATTGGTTCGGCTGGTTTATTAATGTTACCCCATTTTTGGGTATATGCACCATGAATCAACCAGTTAAATTGTAGTTCTGAACAGAAACCTATCAACTGTCAACCACCATCTTTTTCCTGGGTCAGTCCTAATTTTCTTTGGCTAAATCTCATCTCTGGGTGTTTGGATTCAAATCTTTACTTTTTAATCTTTTCCAGTATACCCTCAAGATATAGTCAGGGGACATTTCAGGTATATATATATATATACCTAAACCGGAGCTACCTCCCATATATGCAAGGTCTATGGATGGCATATGTTTTAGACGATGTCGACGATGTCCCTCCGAAAAATCGGTTGCACATCAGCCGTCCATCGGCACCTCCGGCTGCGTCCAATTCAGCCACCTGAGCCCAGGTGTCTCTGCGCTGCGCTTGGTAGGAGGAATAACCCACCGCCTGGCGACGTGCGTCCGGGCCTGGGAGTCCAAGTCGTAAAAATATGCGGTTTTTAAGATCAAATATGGTGATTCTTGTTGGTGAAACATGGTGATTTAACATATTTCACAAGACGTAGTAAAGGGGATGTCAGCCAAAAAAAGAATATTGAGTTGAACGGAGATTGAACGTTCATTTTACACTATTTTACACATCAAACACGAGGACGCTTATAGAGTCCAAAGCTGAGAATCATCAACGAAGTTGAGGATACAGTCATCCTGCTGAAAATCTAAAGGGGCAACCTACTGAATTGCCGCTCTTATGTAGGGGGGTCCATGTTTTCAGTCAAAGACCATTTCTACCCATTCAGGCAACAGACAAATACCAGGTCTAGGCAGGTTCAAACCCGAGTAAGGCCAAAACCGAGCGAAATGGTAGAGGGACCAACCATACCCTGCTGGGTTACAAAGAAGCTGGACTCGAACACAACGGAACTGGTACAGGGCCCAAATGGGCCCAAGAATGATAGGTAAAGACAAATGATTGGATTTTTGATGAATATATCTATAAATGGATAAGGTTATGAACCCACAAACATAACTTTGGGAGACCCTTCTTGTAGTGTCTCTCAATGCACATCCTTAGTTTTTTCCATGTGATTATTGAGAAGGCAGGGGACCTTAGATGGGCCGGTCAGTTTAGAATGTTTAGATCATTTTAAGATACCCTCCAGTAATCAAATCCCCTATAAATGGAGACTTTAACTTTAAGGGGAACATCATCTATAAATCGTAGATTTTCCGTTGCCACGTCAATCCATCCATACGTTTCAGGTGTTGGAGGATCCGTCCCCTGAAATATTTCCTGCCCATTGCCTCAAAGCATACCTTCACTGTTTCAAAACAAGAAAAGCGTTCTCGTTTGAATACCTTTGGGATATATAAACTATAGGCACATATTGGAAAGATTAACATGTTGAACTCTTTTTTCATGACTTTGGAGACTTGAGTAGTGGTTTTCACAACCTCGCTTCCCAGTCCGCGGATTCTGACAATCCCCAGTACATATCCCCAGAGTTTGATGGTTGAAACTGATTTCCATGGAGGTTTCCTACAAAAAAAATTAGGGGAAACCTCCCAGTTATCATACATTTATAGATATTTATAGATGGGAATTTCCATGAAATAAACCAACCATTTTAAGGGGTACCCCCATTTATGGAAACCATCAAGCAGCTGGGGTCTTGAGCATTGAAGAAACTCAGTTCCAGGACCTTGCGCACTGTGACAGCTCGGGCGCTACTCACCTGTGGTGTGGACAGCTCGGGCTGGTCATGAAAGAAACGGACTCAGTCACCATGTGGTAAGACGGATATATGCTTGCATTCTCTATGTGATTACGTATATATATATATATTTATATTATATAAAATATATATGTAATATATATATATATATATTATTTTACAGTACATATTGTGTAAATTACTGGACATAAGTATACACAATTTCGTCTTGAGGCAATAATGTTCAATCTTTCTGATCAGTGAGTTCCAGAAAATGATCTACCTAAGGCCGTCAATGCTACTTACCCCAAGATGTTGCATCGTTCTTCCCCGTTGGATGGTTGTCTGAAAGCTAGGGCAAAAAGATGAAACAACAAATGCGGTGGTTAATCATCGTGTTTCCCGTATTTTCCCTTTTACATGGTCACTGAAAATGGGTATACCATCATTTTGGGACACACTCAAATTTCATAAATTGCTGGCTGTAATTATACCCTGCACATATCCAATTGAACCCCATTCAGCCGCCCATAAAATCCCAGTATATAACATTGAGGATCGAGATCCTTGGGTCCGTTGGCACCGTTGCACGTGCAACGCCAAGGATGAGGAAATATTGTACTAATATGTATAACTCCATATAATATGTTATATACATAATACCAATAGATAGATAGATATATATATAATATATATATATATATATATAATATATATAATATATAATATATATATATAATGCCAACACCGGATTAATAAACCTCCCCCCCAGTTTTCTTGACGACCCCTTAATAATAAGCAACTCTAAACCATAAAACTTTGGATATGGCTTACGTCAATTAGATCTGAATAGAATTCCATTGGGTTTGTTAAAATTTCATGGATCAGAAAGGTGGTTGATTAATCAGGGGCAAACCCTGGTTATTATTAATGGGGGACATGGGCTCATGGGGGGTACCCTTTGGGAG
>Ga0126342_10015128_pt1:0-12500 | contig 13538 bp, 8 predicted proteins | sample Cyp1metagenome_FD_92528 | JGI IMG/M metagenome (GOLD analysis project Ga0126342, IMG submission 92528) | Coral microbial communities from Lord Howe Island, Old Settlement Bay, Australia - Cyphastrea 1 metagenome | ecosystem: Host-associated > Invertebrates > Cnidaria > Coral ...
AATGGTGATTTAATGGTGATTTAATGGGTTTTAATGGTGATTTAATGGTGATTTAATGGTGATTTAATGGTGATTTAATGGGTTTTAATGGTGATTTAATGGTGATTTAATGGTGATTTAATGAGTTCTAGCCTTTTCCATCCTTCCAATTTCCAAATTGCAATCGGGTGCTGAATTTCAGACACCAAGTGACCAACCATGAATTCCTCCTGCCCACAGAGAATCACATGGGCCATAACCGAATATCGAGCCCTGTGATGGAGCCACCCTTGGGGAACCCAACATGGAGCCCTAAGTCAGCTTTGCTGGTTGGTATAATAACCATCTAACATGTATATTTATGATATTTATGATCGAACAGGATATCTACTCATTTTTTGGACCTAACATACATGGGATAATTTATATCCATGATCTAACATGACTAGTTGGTGGTTTGGAACATGAATTTTACTTTTCCGTATATTTGGGAAGAATACTCCCAACTGACTTTCATATTTTTCAGAGGGGTTCAAACCACCAACCAGTTTGGGATCATAGATTCTGAAGAGAAGTATGGGGCACTTCTCCCTTTTCATTTTTTGTCAGATCACCAAGAAACATGGCAGCGCCTGACAATTTTGGGGAACAACTCGAAATCCACTGTTTAATATTGTTTGATATCATTTTCCCATTTAACATGGCCATAAACATTGGGACATATCGTGCATACAGTATATCAAATTTTCAGGCCCAAATCCATACAGATGGCAAGTTGTTTATAACCCATATATATATACATACAGAGGTACATAGCAGAATAGATAATTAAGGTTTTTCCCTTTTTATATCTGGATTGTAGTAGCGTTCTCATCCACTTACTTAGTAGTTTATGGAATGTATAGCTTGGGTATAACAGGTATAAGCCAAACCAGTTTGGAGTCTCGTAGCGTGGTCCATCATATCATCGCATCGCAGGCCAAGGACAAGAAGAAGTCCAAGAAAAGCCACTGGGGCGGAGTGGGAGAGCGCTGCAGTGCTTGTCTTTTTTAAATGGATGGTAATGGTAAATCACCAACCATAAATGGAGATTTATTGATCATATAGCGGCGATATGATGGGATATAAACCAACCATTAGGGTTTTGGACCCTCCGGCGTCCTCAAACATGGCTGGGGGGGAAATCCCAGAACTAAATAGAGGTTAAACAATGGGAAAAACATAAATCAAAGCAGATGGGCTAGTTTCGAGCCGCCAGAGTTCAGTTGAGTCCCATAGAATTCCTCCCGACTTGTGGGAGGTGAATTTTTGTTCATGGCTGTACTCATTTCAATAACCATCGCCATAAGTGCCATAACATCCAACGAAGGTGGGCCCGTTGCAAGGTCCGCTTATCAAAGGTGATGTTTGTTGGTGATACACCACATGAATATGATAGTTATACCTGCAGGAGGGTGCCCCCCAGTCCTAATTAAGTTGGTTTATAAACCTCATGAAAGGTAAAAAAATGGTGTTTTTTTCGTGCAGTTTTTGGTGGTATAAACCGTGCTACTGTTACAGACAATGGGCCAATCACAAGTTATACCTACCATAAACCCTAGAATTCAGCCACTGATCCATATCCCAACTTGGCTCGCCAAAACGCTCGTTTCCGGGGCTCCACCCTGTACCGTTTCAGCTGACAATCTTCGTTGCAATGTGGTGCCCCTGTTTACGAGAACGCTAAGTTGGGGTTCACATAACTCCAATTTCACTTGGGTTTATGGTAGATCTAACATGATATAACTATACTTATAACTGGGGGGCACCATCTTGTGGGAAAATCTCATGGAAATCTCATGGAAATCAACAAATGTCGAGAAATTCCGATGAACATTGATCAGATCATTGACATCTATTTTTCATAGATGACATGACACTGCGATGTTTTTCATATTTCTTGTTGAATGTATCGCTGTCTCATCATTAAGCCATGTTTAAGCCATGTTTTTGTGCCATGTTTGATGATCCGATCGATCAATCGGTACTGGTTGAAAGTCCCGTTGCGGGATGAACGTGGCTCGAAGATCCACCATTTTGAAGAACGGTAAAGCAGCGATTTCTAAATGGGCTATCAACAAACCATGGCTATGTTAGTCATAACCAGAGGGCCCAGCCACAGTTCGATGATTTTCCCATGTCAACCTCCACTTCAAAGCTTCAAAGGGACTTTCCAGCTAGCCATGTTTGATTCCTGGGGGGTATCTCATCAGGATGAAAGCATGGTGAAATACCCTCTGGTAAACATACAAAAAACTATGGAAAATCACCATTTCAAATATGTAAATCAACTATAAATGGCAATTTTCAATAGCTATGTTAGTTTACCAGAGGGTACTGTAGATTGAAGTTTGGGAGTTTGGGAGGATGATTTCATTCTCGAAAACTCATGAAACTCCGTAGGGAAACTTCCCGAAACTGCGATGATCTTCCCATTTATTTCCCGAAGTCACTAACAGTCACTAATCGCTAGACCCAGGTGTTACCACGATGGGAAGGTTGTTACTATCACTAATCGCTATTGAAGTCTCTGGAAACTACATGAAACTAATCCGTTTTGGAGTTGGTACCCTCTGGTAAACATACAACAACTATAGAAAATCACCATTTTGCTGGGTAAATCAACGAACTTTCGGCCATGGCTTCAATAACAAAGGCTCTGGCTTTGGAGACCACACATGGCTAGCTGGGAACCCTTCTATATATGGAGGTTTTAATAGGACAATCATTGGAAACTAAATGGTGGATTTTCCATGTTTGATATTAGGAGGGTAGGTAACCATAATAGTAATGTTAGATGTGGTGGTCTATGGTAGAAACCATCCGCGAACCATTTGGTCCCATGACTGGTGGTCGATATCATCCCAGGTAAGGGGTTCTATACATATACCCTCTGGTTATGACTAACATAGCTATGGTATAGATGGCCCATAGAAATAGATGGTTTTCCCAGCTAGAAACCTCCATTTATGGTTGGGATTTTCCCTCTGGTTATGACTAACATAACCATGGTATAGATGGCCCATAGAAATATAGATGGTTTACCTGGGTTTACCGTTCTTAAAAATGGGTGGATCTTTCCATGGCTATGTTAAATAGCCAGATGGTACTTTTTGTAAAGGGACCTCTTATGTTTTGTCCAAAAAAAAACCTTGAGCTTTCCATATTTTTAGACCTTCCCACCTTATCACCTGTGGCTTCCGGAGAGCGCATGCGATGCGATCAATGCGATCGCGCTGAGGCGATAAGAAAGAGAAGAAGGAGAAGGAATCGAAGAGCAAAAAAGATAAGAAATCCACAAAGGAAAAGGAGCACAGTGCCACACCATCGGAGACTTCACAGTTGTTTTTTTGTTGAATGAGTCGAGGTTTACAAGACTGCAAATGGAAGTCGAATCAGAACAAAAGTGAGGAATCAATGAGCAAAACCGGTTTTATGCAACACTGAAAGGAGCCCTTCCTCACTTTCAAACCAATGCCAAATATTCGGTCCTTTCAAATACCATTTTGGCAGTTGATTCGATTTGAGTACGTACTCCCGACACCCTGCATTCCCTGATACAGAATATTTGACCTTGCATACCTTACGTACCTTGAATTCGGGCACCCTCTCGTAATCACCTCTGGTAATGGTTAAAACACCCCTTGTGTCGATGATTTTCCCAGCCATGGAGCTGATGACACCAGAGGGAAAGTCACAACTACTCATTTTGCGTTGTGTATCATCCTAATTTATTTGATGGCCAAGTTTTAATATGTTTTAATCATCTACTCAATATAGTTTATGGCATTAATCCTCATGTAAATTTGATTACTACTCCATCAAATCACCATTCTTTTAATCCCCATGGAACTTTAGGAGCCACCATTGATTCATGGCCCCAACTGGTGTGGATTTTCACCATGTCGGCCAGGAGAAGGCCAGCAAAGAGAAGAAAAGAAAAAAGGAGGAGCGGCGAAGCGTCAGACACCCTGATTTTTTCTGTTTTTTTCGGGTCATGAGAAAAGGGTCATTTATTTTGTGGTGAGTCAACTGACCCTGATTGAAACATTGTGTTATTAAGGTTTTATAAGCTTTTAACAATCATAAACATGGGAAAATGGTGCAACATACGAGAAAAATGAACTGATTAACAACCCGTATTGGTTGATGATGAGTTGGGGGTTACACTATCCAATGTATTGGGGATCACCAGAAAATCCGGTGGGAGTCTATTGGCGGATCAGAGGGGCTTTGAACACTGTCCGCTTGCCCGGAGAAATTGGACCTGATGCGAGAAAAATTGGGCTTTGACCCAGAAACATAGGGATTTCATCCACAAAAAAGGACATGCTGGGGATGTTTTTTTAGGGGACAGACAATGTCGTGCCCGTGCCGGGCTGAAGAAATCAGAACTAGGTCCTTTTTGCGGTGCCTACTTGGAGGATCATCCAAATTAGTAAATGGTTAATTAGTCAATGGGAATTTCAGGATCCTAAATTGGAGGTACCTACCATATATAAGGCCTATGTAAGGGACTATACCCACAACATATGGCCTTATATGGTACGGTACCTCCATTTTAGGTTCCTGACATGACCATTGAATTCGCCTGGAACTTTTTTTTTAGCCCAGTTCCTATCTGCGAAAGCTAGGGCGACGACTGCCACGACCATCCCTTCCATACTTGGCTTGTTTCCGAAGTGGTTGAAAGCCAGCCAGGTTTTTGAAGCAGCACACACTTGGACATAGATGATGCCCAGCTACTATGTTTGGGAAAATCGGGAAAATCTTTGTGAATGCCTATGAAATGAATGCTAAAGATTTGAATCCTCAAACAGGGTGTGCATTTCCAGTGATCTTTTAAAGCGCACATATTTGCGGCCATTTCGTGAGAGGGGTTATATAATTACACAACCAATTTATACCCCTGGTAAATTAACATAGACCCTGAAAATGACCAATTTATAGTGGAAACTAGTCTTCCAACCCCTATCTGGCAGGGTCTATGTTAATTTACTGGAGGGTCATGGTTACAACCCTTGTAGCCCATAAACATCCCACCCCAACTGCACCCACCTCATTTCCTCATTTCTCCAATACATGCATTGCCAAAGTCCCTATTTCTTAAAGTTATATCCAATTGTTTCACAGCGTGTTCACCATGTCTTATGCGTTGATCCCAAGTTTCCCATTGACATTGAAACGATTTCCTTGTTTCACTTTTTCTTTTCACCATTTTTCATGGTTAGTGTCCTGAAAAAACACAGGAGAGCTCCTCCGATGAGGACGGCTGGAGGGAATGGCCAATGGGGAAAAATTTGGATTCCGCATGGAGAATAAGGGAAACATATGGAGACATGAGACGTACCCTCTGGTTATTTAACATAGCCATGGAAAATCACCATTTATAGTAGGTAAACCATCTATAAATGGGCCATTTTCCATGGCTATGTTAAATAACCAGAGGGTAACTCATATGGAAAATACATTGATTCGGGTGCATGGATAAATGTGAGATTTTGGCTGATTCTATCCCTGGGAAAACAGGTGGAATTTTACGAAAAACTGGGTTTCGGGGGATTCAGGGAGTATTTCAGGAAATTTTGGTACAACTTAATGGAGATAACATGGCTGGTTGGTGGTTTGGAACCATGGAATTTTATGACTTTCCAGAAACAGTTGGGAATTTATATATTATGAAGGTACAATACTGAGGTTTGGAACATTTTTTATTTTCCATATATTGGGAATTTCATCATCCCAACTGACGAACTTCATCATTTTTCAGAGGGGTAGGTATAACACCAACCAGATGGAGATATTATGGGATATCTGCAATTTTTTTCGACCAGATAAAATGTTTATCTACCCCATTCATGGCACTTGGGAACATGATGATTAACCAGTGGATTTCCGGATACACAGTCTTGGGACAAACCCATGTAATAACCAACGTTAACAATAGGAAGCTAATTCTTAACCGTTTAACCATGGAAGTTTGGTGAGAACGGCACACATAAATTTAGTGAGGACAGCAAACGGGGGGTATCCATCACGAGTCAGACTAAAGAAATGGGAGATTAAACTAAACATTGACATGGAGTAGCATGGATCAACTAACAGATTTGGATTAAACACCGTGACACCAGCTGGTGTTGAAAAGTGAGTCCATCGATTTCTGTTTTTTTTGGACTCACCAATAAAGAATTATTGGTTAACCAGCAGAAAAATGGGATTTTTCACAACTACCAACAATGTGTTTTTTCATAAAAGGTATACCGTATACCATCAATGAAACTGCAAAACTTTGGGATGGCTTGCGCATGGTATGGTTACATCGTGATCCAAGCATCAAACCCGAGGATTGATGTGTGATTTATGATAGCTAAGTTGACACAAAGTTACCCTCCACTAAACTCACTAAACTAACAGTTTGCTATTGAAAATGGCCATTCATAGTTGATTTACCCATTAAACATGGTGATTTTCCATAGTTATCTTAGTTTACCAGAGGTTAGACCATACTACCCTCCATCTCTGCTGCGAGGACAGTGATAGTGAAGACAGCTAGCGCGGCATGCGCCAGCCGGGCCCTCTTTCTTGGGGCTCCACGACACACTTCTACCAGACTTACCAGAAATTGGGTTGCACAAGGCTGGCAGGCATGGCGCAGCACCCGGTAGAAACGCACCGGGCTTAGTGTCCCATGCTTCCTCGACAGATGTTCGTTGTCACGTGCCACCTGAACTACAGTGTGCGATGTAGGATGTGCTTTGCATTTGTTTTGCCAAATGATTGGGAAGAACATTAACATTCCAAAAAGACAATCCCGTATAATTTCATATACCCCAGGGTGAACATACAAAAAGATGTGGAACACCAATGGTTCCCTTGGGAAAATAATCTACTAATGGTGCGTCAGTTCCAGATCTATATTAGTTTTCAGGAGGCTAATTCCATGTGGATGTGGGTCAAAATGGAAGACCTAGGGGACCACAGATGTGAATGTCTAGTTTAGTATTCACCATCCAATTATTGGGGTACCTAATTTTGATCAAATTACCATGAAATTTCCATTTCCATGGTTCACCATTAACTTAGAATTTCCATTAATTTCCCAGTTCTAACATGTTCTAACCATGGTTTCCAGTTCTAATTTCCAGCAAAATTTCCCAGTTCTAACCGGGTGATGTTGCGGGGGTTCACCATGGTGAGAGCTAGGAATATATATATATACATACACATTAATGTATATGAAATAATTGATATGTGTCAATACGCAAAACCATGTCATCATATATATATAATATGATATCATAATATAAAATATAATATAATATAATATAATATAATATGACATGATATAATATAATAATATGATATAATATACAACAATGATAACATGCATCTAGATTATACACACACATAATCACATATATATATATTATATACATCTTACATGCACATAGATGTTGATTTTCGGAACCATTGATTCGATTGAAAAGCAAGCAATATCTTCTTGAGAGGGGCATTAGGTACCATAGCCATCAGCAGAAATTTCAGGGACCTGTGACGCGGGACATCTGCTCGAGGGTTTTGCAGTGAGCCTCCAAAAACCTGCCCCGTCGTCGACCGTCAAACAGCCGCGATGTGCTACCGACGCCCGATGTAGCGTGTCGACCCAGGGTCGTCACAGGGAAGGACAGCCATAATGCCGCCTAAACGAAGGTTAAAAAGGAGAGAACCAGAAGGGCGAAGTGTCCGAAGTGGGGCAAAGGTTACAATATGTTACTGGTTGGTGGTTTGGAACATGAATTTTATATAATTTTATGATTTTCCATTCAGTTGGGAATTTCATCATCCCAACTGACGAACTCACTCCATCATTTTTCAGAGGGGTAGGGCGAAAAACCACCCACCAGGTTACAATTTCATGTTGAATGAAACTTCGTCCTTGAGAAAGCCTTGGTTTCTTCGGTGAATCCATCAATGAAAACCACCATTTTACAACACGTCCGACCGTCCCATGAGAGGGGTTCCTTTCCAAAACCGAATTGCTTTGGTCCAAGACCATAGAAGCTTGGAGAATTTTTGAGCCATAGCCATATCATATCACCATAGAAGTTTGCCCATCTTGATCCCTAGCTATTTGATATTACTTGATTGTTTTTTGGGCTCAGGCAGTGATACATCAACCTGGGATATATAGAAGTTGCCAGCTACAGGATGCAAATGGCTCTGCATTTACCGGGCAGAGTGCGCACCTGAGATAGTATCTCAATCTTTTCGACAGCTTGGTTGAAACTGGCTTTGAATGCATACGAAATTGCTGGTGACAGGTAGATTTCACGCGTTCCTATGTTACAATGTTTGCTTGGATTATCATCCCACTTGGTAAGTGGTTGGTAACCCTACTTAGTAAGCCCACTGTAAGTGGGTTATGCCATAATTATATACCCACTGTAAAGGATTATAAATATAAATGGATTAAATGGATTAGTCTGTGGTTACTAACCAGTTGTGATCCGTGAGAGGATCTTCAAAGTAGCATTCTTTAGCCATATTGACGAAGGGAGATTCAATATCCTGCTCTCCGACATTCATCACGTTGGCTGTGGCTATGCCAGACCCTGATGGTTTTTCATGTACCCTCCGGTACTCAAATGTGGCTAGCTGGAAACTCTTCCATCTAATGCGGTAAAAACAATAATAAACCATCCCCAAAATCACCATAATTGGGTGGTATAAACCATCAAAAATGGGGTGGTTTATTATTGTTTTAACCACATTATAGATGATTTTCCTATTAAGACATCCATTTGTAGGGGATTTTCCATTGCCACGTTTGATTAGCAGAAGGCATTTTGCATACCAGGACATTGTGAAGAATCTCGACAGGGGATTGTGTCAAAAATTGGGTTCGTATTCCATCTCATGCTTTCAATTAGATATTGGTCCAAAATAAAAAGCCCAGGAAAGCCATGTTTTGGTTATGTTTTCGTATTACTGGTTTCCAAAATGGTGCAATTTTGGCCACTTTGGGCCCATGCGCACGTGGCTAAACGACGAAACAGCCGGCAATGAATAATCCGCCGTGAAAGCAGATGATTTTGAAACAACTGTTTTGCATGTTTTGTTTAAATATTGCCAGGCTTTTTGAAAGCAGGGTATCACATGCAAGCTATCTCTGTATGACCAGAGGGTTTTATTCGCTTTCCTGGATCAAGCTCGAAGAAGTCCAGCAAAACTGGCGATTTTTTGCTGAATCAAATGACGCGATTGTTCGGAAGATGTGAAGCGTACCCCGCAAAAATGAAAGTAATGTACCACTATTTTGTTCTCCTGCATCTTTGTGGGGGGTTGCTAGAAAATTGAGTAAGACGGTAAGATTCTGCGGAAAGTATGGTTGTTTTTGACCCGAGCTGACTAGCTGACATCACCTGTGTTTGTTCAAGATTACTTCATATTACGTATTTTTTCCAATGGGAAATCCACCACTTGGGGAATCTATTCTTAGCAAATCCAAGAACCATTGCACCATAGGGGTACCCCATTCCATGGTTGATCATCCTTTTCTCTATTGAAATAGCCATAGATGTAGAAAATTTAAACTATTTTCAGGCACAACCATTTTGGCTATGAGAGTCAAAACCCTGGGGTACACATTGTACCCCAGGTACCCTCAGATAGCTGGTTCATGGTTATTCCCCCATGGTAATTTCATGGGTTTTGACCCAACCCCATGTATCATCATGTATCCCTATCATATCTCAACCATTACTGATAGCTTTCCATCCGGCCATGAGAACTTCCAGCATGCCTGGCCTTCGCCTATGGAGCCTATGGCGGAAGTCTTTGAGGCAAATGTCATCCCAACCCATACGGAAACAAGGGGATCCCATCGGCCACGTCCAACGGCTGAATGGAGAACCGGTCACAAAAAGGAGACATACATAGACATACATATAGAAAATAGCGAGAGAAACAACCAATATCATATAATTCATTTCGGTGGAATCGGAAAAGGATCTTGTGATAGGACCTGAGAGGTAAAACAAGTCTTCATCATTATGAAAACGATGAACATGATGAACATGATGATGATGATGATGATGATCATCATCATCATCATTATTGGAGTCATTAATCATACTGTTTTTGTTGTTATTGTCTTTTTTGGGTATAGTACTAATACTACTATTACGCACAGCCCCCGTGGTTTGCCCGGACTGCAACATTGAGGATGCTGTGTCGTCGAACGTGATAGGAGAGATTGCAGGAAAATCCCAAAGCACCCCTGCGCAGGTATTCATGTTGAAGGCTAATGCGCAGGAACAGTATTTAAACTTTCCTGGCAAACCATAGGGTCTTGCCGTACTATCATTATTATTGTATAATTTTTATTATCAACTATAGATCAAATTGCAGTTGTATAGTATTACTATCAAAATTATCATCAAGTGATTTATGAAACCATTGTCAGTTTTTTTTCTAATGATCCTGATTATTATGCTATTTTGATCATTGTTAGTATTTTGATTGTATTATCATTATTAGTGTTATGTATAACGATTGGCTTGACAATAAAAACTTGACAATATTTGTAATACTGTAAGTACTAGTATCAACATTGTAAACATAACTTGACAATACCCTCTGGTAATTTGTCACATAGCCTATTGAAAATTGCCATTTACAGTTGATTTTCCCATTAAACGTGGTGATTTTCCATCGTTATATAAACGTTTACCAGAGGGTAACCATTGACGACATTTTTTGTATCACAATGGTACAAGGTGGGGGCCCTAGTTCTAAGTTGGTTTACAAACCCAACGGCTTCGTTATATATACCATAAACATCCATAAACTATGCTGAGCCTAGTGAACTTTGCAACAACTTAGCTATCCTTTGGGGGCCCCAGCTCGTACAGATAGATGTATATGTATATCATATATATATCCCATCATATCCCACTATATTCCGATGAAATCCCATAAAATCCCATTAAATCCCGCTAAATCCCATTATATGATCATGATGATCACTTGATGATGCTATTACAACGCGTTCCGCGTTGAACGCCTTGAACTAGGCGGGCTTTACTTCCAGCGCTGGCGCTGTTGACGTTGCTGGCTGGCAGCTGGCCCTGCTTCTTGGGAGGCAGGTGATGGGAATATCCATGGTTTACCAAATATAATGGGAATATCATGTGAATATAATAGGGATATGATGATATGGACATCACGGGGATATCATGGAAATATCATGGGGATGTGTATATATATACACATGTAATATGTATGTTTATGTATGGTTATAAAAATGGGTAGATATATCCAGTTTTTAGATTGGGTGTATAAATGATACCCTCTGGTAAATTAACAGAATCTCATCTTCCAACACCTATCTGCTAGGGTCTATGTTAATTTACTGGAGGGTAAATCATGGTTATATATGGGAACATCATGGGGGTATAAAGATGTATATGGGAATATCATGGCAAGATCGCGCAATATGATGGGATATAACTGGTTATTTTTCGTTTACATGGTTTTCAACTTAACCAACTAAAATGGTTGTATAATGGGGATATAACGAGGATGTAGTGTAGTGGGGATAGAGTGGGGATTGAACATTTGGGTAGATAACCCCCAGTTAATAACCCGTATTGTGGAATTGGTGAGTATATCATTGCAACATTTTTTTGTGATGATGATGGGAACATAATGGGTTTTATTTGTCACCGCATAATGTAGGGATTTGGGTTTGTTCGAACATGGGGTATACCACCTATGGCCAGTTTAATAGAGGAAATCATGATAAACCATGGAATGGTCCGGGTATCTTGTTTTCAGACAAACTCATTTGTAACCCACAACCACACGTGTATACAGTATATATATATAGATTATATATATATATGTATACATGTATATATAAATATATGGTATAATATGACTATTATACTATATATATACACTTCCAATGCCTGGGGAATAGGGGGTATACGCCCAAGTTTGGAAATACAACCGCCACAACTCTACGATCCAATTCCAAGAGGCAAAAATCCTCGGATTTGACGATTTTTTTGTGGTACAAAAGGGGTGAGTTACTACCCTTTGTGTGCTGATCATAATGGCATAATGCATGAACTGAGAATCCACATAACTAACCATTATATATCAATATATCTATATATATATATGATTTTTCAATAGGATTTTGACACTGCATGACACTGCTATTCAGAAACTCGTGCGGAATGTCACACAAAAAACAATCAAAATCTGGGTCAACCGACTGGTTACATAGTTTAGTACTTTAATCTTTTGCCATCAATGGTACAGTGTACATTCTCCAGCTAAAAATTGTTTTTTTTTTTGCCAACGTATTTAAGATTCACCATGAAATGGAAATACAATGAAATACATACAGCCAAAAAATATCTGGCTCCATGAAATGGAAAACTCAAAGGAGTCCAGTTCATAGTCATAGATTT
>Ga0126342_10015129_pt1 | contig 13537 bp, 17 predicted proteins | sample Cyp1metagenome_FD_92528 | JGI IMG/M metagenome (GOLD analysis project Ga0126342, IMG submission 92528) | Coral microbial communities from Lord Howe Island, Old Settlement Bay, Australia - Cyphastrea 1 metagenome | ecosystem: Host-associated > Invertebrates > Cnidaria > Coral ...
GTTACTTCTTGCTTTGTTGCAGGTCATTTTGTAGCTATTACATCCTTCTACAGATCCAGTGGAGGGATTTCATTTTGTAGCCACATGAGGGCCGCTCCCACATGTTCTTCTTCTTGATTGCCAGCCAAAAAACTACAAAATGTTTTCCGGGTCAAACAGCAAGTTGCTACAAAATGGTTTGGGTTTTTTATGTTATCATTTGTTATCCAAACAAGGGCCGCTACAAAATGGATTCACGGCCTCACCATATAAGCCCACACACAGCCTTAAAAAAGCTACTTTGCTACAAAATGGTGGCCCTGGGTGCATTTTTAAACCCTGTTTCACTGATAAAATGCATTAGGTTGTTAGGCCAGGGCCCTTCAATCTGTAGCTGAAATTTTAACGCGGATTAATATACCATAATTACTCCTTGCGCTCTATGGAAAGTACGTGGAACATGTCTTCAGGTAGGCATCTGTGGGTTTTGTGCCAACTACGGCCATGTGGACAAACATAAAGTATTGCCAACGTCCGGACCATTCACACGCAAACTCCATTATGTTCCATTATGCTTGTTGGCGTTGTTTCAGTTTGAATTGGCTGTACTTTGCAGTAGTTTCATTTCTGCGGATTGAATCCAATTTTTGCCATGACCCCATGACCTCATGACCCCATGACCTCATGACCCCATGACTGGCTAGTGACGGTTGGGCCGGTTGGGCATTTCTTGGGCCCCAAGATGTGCCTAGAATTGGAGCTTCCGCCATGGTCAGTTCTGAACTGAAACGCTGCAGCAATGAGCTCGCGGAGGGCCTATTCCGAAACAAATGAACCTGGCTGAAAACCAGCTAAGGTCATCCCAGTTCTCTCCCGGTTTTCTGGTTGGTCAATGCAAAAAACTCATTGGTTAATAGCGTGTACAGTAATTATCTCCGCAATTCTTGGTAGCACAAACCCCGAACCTCTGTCAGGAAAGGTCGGCAGAGGATTTGGATCCGCGAATTGGGATTCCAGGACACGGTGTAGGATATTGCACTGCAACTCCAGATTCTCCAACTGAGATTAACATGATCAGTTTCTTCCCTCTAACTCGGTTGGAGTCAAATCCGAAATCATGTATGGGATATATCCTAATGTGTTGAGGATTATTTTCCGTGTTAAAAAAAAAAACAACTGTTTGGGGGAATCCCCAAGTGTAGGAGAAACAGCACATTCATTATTCAAAAATCACCAGTCATTGTTTGGATTCGAATTTTGGATAATTAGGTTTACATTTTATAGCCTTCAGAATGTTGGTCTAAAAAACGTATCCCATTATATATGGGTAATTTCTGAAACGCGGCTACCCCAAAATAGATGGTTTATAATGGAAAATCCTTTGAAAACTGATGATTTGGGGGTATTTGGGGGTATTTGGGGGTACTCATTTTGAGAAGCTGCCATATTCCTATTACATATTCCTATGATATGTTCTTAATTTATACTTGATGGGTGTACCTCGCGTTGCGTCTCTTTCCTGCACTGCGGTCGCAGCCACGTGGGCCTGGCAATCCGGCCCTGTCAAGAGATGGGACGGAATGGTTCAATGGGTTGAGCACAATAGACCGTCCTTGGGGCTCATCATCACAAGTACATATGTAAGCTGTATCATATGCATCCATATTATAATATATACGTGCATATATATTACAATATATAATATTATATTATATTATGTTATCTTATATAATATTGTATTGCATTTTCAGATCTATAATATTAAATATTATATATTCTATTATATTATTTCCTATTATAAATTGTATTAAGCTAAAAAACATATATGAATTATATTATATTTAATATATATATATATTATTTTTAGAAAAATATTATATACTATATTATATCATATTAGATTAGAGTAGATTAAATTATATTATATTATAATGTGTATATATATATATGTATATATCTTATATGATAAACCAAATTATATATAATATATTATATCAAATGTTATATTAAATCATATTATATTGTATTATATTTTCCAATATTATATGATATTATATTAAATCATATTATATTGTATTATATTTTTCTATTATACTAGATTATATTATATTAAATCATATTATATTGTATTATATTATATTAAATTATATTATATTATCCTATCATAATACCATATGATATTATCAAATGATATTATCAAATGAAATTAAAACAGATTATATTATTTTATATCTTGTTACATTATATAGTATTATATAATATAATATTATGTTATATTATTCTATATCACATTTCATTATATTATATTACAATATTTTATTTTGTATGAATCAAATATAAAATTATACATAAATCGATATGTATATCTCTCAATATATATATATATACACATGTTTATATGTTTATACTATATAATGTGTATGTATATATGCAAATATGTACATATATAGTCAAATGTATAAACATATATACATGTATATATATATACATATGTGCATGTGTATATATATGTATTTAAACATGTGTATACACGTATGTGTAAATGAAAATAATATATTATAAATTATATATATATATATATGATGTGTGTATGTATGTGTATATATACTGTATATACTATGTGTATATACATAATATGTATATATATTATAGTATTATATATAAATCACATTTTGGTGCCATTTCTTTTGATGATGATTGTTTTGGTGACGTTCCTTTTCTTGGTGCTTTATAAGGGTATTTGATGGTGATGAATCACGAAAGATGGAAGCATCAAAGCTAGCATCTGACATAGTCAGGATGCTTTTTCTTGAGCACTGGCCAAAGCGATGTCCGGTTGAAATCATAACCATACAGGTACCTTGGGAATGGAATCGAATCCTAATAATGTGGGATTCATTGAGTCATTTAGGTCCGTTAGAGGAATACTAGCAGGAGTTTGTCTCAACTTTTGCTGTCCAAGAGTGTATGTGTGCATAGCAGAGTGTACAATTAAGGACATGCATTCAACGACTATTGAACCATTCATCTACATGCAAGCCTTGTACCTGCACATAGATGTAATTATGCGTGCCCACGTGAAACACCTCTCAGCACAGCAACTCCACGAACAGACTTGAAAAGATCTTTCTCAATTTGGACCGTGGTCATTTTGGGTTGTTGGAAGTTAAAGTTTCATGAAAGTAATGCACCCAAATCTGCGATGGAACATATACAAATAGCATTAGATGACCGTATCCAACACAAAGATCATCTTCCAAGCCGACTTTTTTCAGGTTCACATGAGGGAATTCTAAACATTTTACGAAAAAACATCCAACCCTTTTTTCTGAGCGATTTTCATGGCAGCTACCTTGAAGTACTGTTTATTGAACACCATCCGAATCCCAACAGTAATTATTTTCGTCAGATCGGAACCACTTGGTCCAGGAGAAGTCCCGAAGTTCGCGTCGTGTTGCGTCTCATCGCACAAAGCAGACGCTCAGCTGCATCCGTTGAAAGCCGATTCAGCTCATTTTTCTCAATTTCAATGTCAACCCTTGATTCAATGGATTTTTACTATGAACATTATGAACATGACACTATAGTGAACTATAGTGGTGGTTGATAGTTGGGCTCATTGTGGATTGAATGGATGATTGAATGGATGAATAATGAGATTGGGCTCATTGGGAATTAAATGGACTATGATATGTGGAAGATATTAATTTTAAAGAATACAATTCCAATGGCTCATCACTGTGGTGCTTGGGTCAATGATTGGGGTATCAATGTTGTCATCACATAATCATTCGATTATCACTATGCATAGTAGTCAAGTGGCTTAACCCACCAATTTAGTATCGGGCTGATGGACGTAATCGGATGGGGGTTTACCAGAAAAAAAGGATGATATGTCCAGCAAGAAACAGGGTTTATCAACTTGTTTTTTTGAAGGGATATGATATGAAAAATATGGGGTTGGTCATCGATAAATCATCGGCTTAATGCTACTGAGAGGTACCATTTGAAAACTGGACTGATCACTAGCTGAAGGTCTTCGTCTTGACGTGGAGATGAATCAGTACCAAATGGAAAATCGGAATGCCGGGTTGCACAACCACAACCCAAAAAAAAGTTTGGTGCATGGATCTATACCCGCGGGAGTGTCAGCTACCAGTACTTGGGTTTCCCGGGCCCTCAAAACAAGGCTAAAGACCAGAATGGTAGAAGCGACCGGATACTGGGCCTTGATTTCAAGATATTTCAAGTATCTGAATGTGCTTAGTTTGAAGCTAATGGCATAGGTCTGCGATAGCAACTTGGCGATATGATGATACTCCAAATCTTCAGAAATGGAAATGGGGCCCCACCAATGTGGGATGAGGCCAAAAGTTTCTGGTATCACATCCCCACCAGTTGATATTCCTGTCCTTTGATGGCTAGATACAAAATTAACATGACCAACGTGCCTCGATGGAATTGTCTTAGGACCTTGAAGCAATCACTACCGTATGCTACCGTCCGAACAAACCAACATGACGAGATCCTGTTCTTTGTCGGAGACATCATCTGTCAATGGCTCCAATGTTTGGGTCAGAACCTAAAACCCATGAGAATACTCAACATTTTTCCATGGACCCAGTTTTGTATTTTTTTGAGAGCAATCCAACTTGGTGAACCTATGATCCACTTGATCGCCATGGGCCCGGGCCCCCCATGACCCCGGGTGGGCCTCATGGAGGTGTTGATCTATACCGGTTCGGAGGTGCCGAAGGGCGGACAACATTCCCAGCTATACAAACATATATAAACCGTTTATAAACCAGATCTGTGGTAAAATATACTAAAATACACACTTTTTCCATTGAGACTGTTCCGAAATGTTAGTCTCCTTCACGTAGATTCAGATGCAGCTTTGAATTTACCCTCCACCAATCAAATCTGCTAATGGACAACCACACAATAATGTGCCAGCATAGACCCATCTATGAACGGGTTATTTACTCCATTTTAATGTTGGACCCGAAGAATTTTGGTTTTCCTGGCGGGACACGTCCAGGATATGACGTTTCTACCTGGCAAGTTCTACACCGCCTTCAGCCCTTTTCCGGTGTCCATGAGGCCCACCCTGTGCCAAATTCAAACGACCGAAACCCGACCTTACGACCTGGCCGTCCCCAAATGGCACAAGTTTCTGGTTTCTTTTTCGATCATTTCACCGGATCCATCCAGATCCTCAAAATTTTGAAAAACCTCAAAATCAGACACAACATCCCTACATTGCCAGGCCGGGATGTTTGCTGACCACTGACTAATTCAAGTGTAACGAGGTGCGGCTAAGTGTAACGAGGCGCGGCTCGCGGATGTAACGGACATATCGTCAATTGGCTGGATTGGATGAAGCTGTTACTAAGACTGAATGATTACATAATATATATATATATATATATGTATATGATTATTATAACTATAATTGTATATCATTGTTAATATGTGATTATCATGGTTGAATGTTCTTTTGGTCACGCTTTCTATTTTTGTTTGAAGCTCCATCAGCGAATGGTTGACTGGCGATTGGTGATTTATAGTAGTTTGGAAGTTGGAATCCCATCCACCATCATCCACCTATTTTAAGGGACTATTTGAAATGATGATAAATGATGTGAACAACTCATATTCACCCATGGGCAGCAAGTTAAGTAATCCTGAGAGAAATTAAGAGATCAAAATTGCCGCTCTCGTGATTTCTCTGACGCAGCCGGGACGGTTACGACCCATGCCCCTCACAGAGAAATGAGGGTGGAAGACCGTCGCCTGGACACCGAGAATGGCAACAATGTCATGGTTCAAATGCAGGAATCGGTAAAATCCCCAGTCACGGAGTTGATTCAAGAAAACCAAACGGAAACATGGAATCAGTTTTGTTGCCATTCAAAACATAGTGAGTTCCTGGTCCTTCCAACAGTCGTGCGTTTCCCTCACATCAAATCGCTGGAACATGGGCCAAGATGTGTAGTTACCAACTGACCAAATGACATCTGCTGGAAACCCATAGTCACGCAAGGAAGCCACATAAGTTTAGATACATATGCACTTATATGATTACATATATATGATTATATATGTATACATTACAATAGTGTATAATGTATAAAATATATTTTATATGATATGTTATATGTTATATAGTGTATATTAAATTATATTATATTATATTATATATATATGTATATATATGTATGTTCACTCCGTTTCTGAGATCCCTTTCGCCACCAGCCAACAAAGCACACATTTTGCAAGCGGGAGCTATAGCGGTTTGTCAGTGCACAGCTTCACGGCTGTGCCAAAGCCAAGATCTTCACGAAAAAAGGTATCAGCTGATCTGTCAAATTCGAAAAAAGCTTGGCATCTCCAAATCCACCCATGGTTGGATGGCAGGGAGGTGGTGGACAAAAAACCATGCACCACAGGCATGGCGGGCATCACTCAAGTAAAGGAATCTGGCCGCGTCGGGCCTGCATGTAAGTGGTCAACAAAGTAATCCCAGCACCCGTCAGTGCTGAGATAAGGTGCGAAAGAAGGGTAAAAGGAGCTTTTGCCATTTGTTCTAGATCTATCTTGGGAGGCAAGGCTTGTCTGATTGAAAATTCAACCTGGTATACCAATTCATCCAGAAGGCCTTCCAGCAGCAGCACCAAAATACCTGTAATGCATCGAAGCACAAGACGCACCACTTTGACGAACACTTTTGTGCAGACCGTAGCCAGGCTAGGCTTGAGCACAAAAACCACAGCAATCGCAACCAGAACCACCAGCAGTGTGCAATGTAGCATCAGCCGATAGCACCCATTCAGCATTGATTGCCACCTCTGTCTACGAGTGGGTTGGTGGTGTGCCGCAGTTTGTTCGCGGACAGCAACCGGCAGACAAGGTTCTGGTTCTTGTTCATTGCCGTCCAGTTCCATAGAGGCAATGATTGCTTTGGCATACTTTTGTAACTTCTGATCAGCAGGATATCGCTTGGCGGCACGGCCGAGCTGTTCCTGGCTCAGATCAGAATACTTGAGCCCTCTCAGAGCTCCTCCAGCGACAACCTTCTCAGCATGCTTTGCCTTCCAGTGCTGCATACCGGCTGCACCAGCTGGCAATGGCAGCGCTGGACTTCTGTTCTTCTGCAGTTAGTGGAGCTAAGTAGGCATATCCATCTGAAGGCACAACAAGGCTGAGGCACAACGGGCTAAGTCTCTTTAGCCGAGAAATCACAGAAGGTGTCAGTTTGTTCATTATCTGAGCGGACATGGCAAGCTGAATGTAGTGTTCCAATGATTTCTCCACCGTCCATCGGCCCATGAATCTAAGAGTGCTTATGGGGATCCCACGGCTATAATACATGGTGGCTCCACCCGGTCTCAGGCTAGCAGGGGTAAAGCGGCAGCTGGCAATCTTGAGTTCATAGCAAAGGCTCTTGAAAAGTCGGCTAAAAACTACTGGCTTATACTTCCAGATTGGCAGATCCAAGCGGTCTTTGAGGATTTCACGAAGCCACAAGATTGTGCAGGGGTTGCATAGCAGTACAAACTGTTCGACGCCGAACTGACGTCTGTTCTTTGGGCTGGCAACACGCACCGCTGCAAAAGGCTGGCTAAAAGTGAAGTCCCCGGGCAAAGAAATGTCAGAATGGTGAAGCTTCAGGAGCTCTCCAGGTCTAAACATACAGAGTAAGCCAACTTGCAAGAGTGTTGCAAAGATTCTCCATTGCAGCTTTTCTTCAGCCAAAGACACCACTGTAGCATGGGCACGGGCAAGGCCTATCATTATCAGCCAGAGGGGAACAGGAAGTGGAGGACGTAGTTTGCTAGTCCTCTGTTCCTCCCACACTTTCAAGTTGGCCCAGGCCGTACTAATGTGGCCTTTCAGACGTGGTTGAATATGTTGAAATAAGGAGTGCATGCTTAACTACATACAGCTTCTGCCCTTCGGATGTTCTGTGTTTCTGCAGGACATACTCTGCCAACAGCTCATCAGCTCTGTGGATATGCGACAGGATAAAGGTCAGTGAACATTGCGCCTCAGCAACGCAGAACTCTTGCAAATCGCGCAGGCCAGCAAGCAACCTCTGATGATACGGCTTGGAGAATCGACTTAACCTGAAGGCTACTGCTGAGGACACAATCGGCACCCTCTTCTGTCGCATGGCTCAAGTGGCGGCGTTGCCGCGGATATTGAAAAAACTACTAATTAGTTGCAGCGTGCATGGCAGGCAGTTGTAAAAAACTATGACCCCAAAACGGTTGACCAAGCGTGGATATATTCACGGCGGCAAAATGAGGCCTGCTAAGGTGGCATACTTGTGACAAAGGGCATATGGATAGTGCCCTGCTAACTCAGATCTTCTTTTCCAACCCTCTGGTGTCCGCACCCCTCTTACTGCATCACATGCTTCGAGTGACAATGGCACATGCGTGAAAGCTCCGGCAATGTGGGGAGGTTCCCCAAAAACCTAGTGTGCTTCTTACATGGGCCCCACTTGCCCTCACTATCCTTGAGTTTTAAGCCATAGGCACACTGATGCAGGAGAGCTATGAGGTGCTTTCCATCGGGCATTCTTTCTTTTAAACCCGGCATGTGCAAAGCATAGGATGAAGCTGAGCTTTCCAAAGTCCAAAGGTTACCGTGTTTTTCAAGGCTATCTATAAGGATCAAAGTTCGCTCCAATAATTTATTGCCTAGCACTTCTCTGGGTAAACTACCATCCCCTTCTGGACAAGTGACCCTTCTAGTTCCCCCGTTGGAATGCTGCAGGATAGAAAAAAAACCACATTGGGTTTCTTCGTATCAGCCAGTAGTTGTTTGAAGCATGCATCATCCAGGGTATCTTGCGACTTACCGACATGCTTATTGGGGTTTATTTCAACCGGATTACCAACCATAAACCGTGAACTACTGCTTAACACTTGGGACAATCTGGCCTTTCCTGCAAAAATCTCTCTGAAGGTGAACATTTTCGGGGTCATCGCATAGGGTAATGGAGCTCTGGCGTCATCGGCGGCAGGTGGGCTTTTTGTTTCAACTTCGGATGGTGAGGTGTCCAAAGCTGGGGATGACTCCGGGCTGCAGCAACTTCCCGATCTTACGGGATCAACTTTCCAAGACCGAGCCTCTTGCTCCAGGAGATCCTGGACTGCCGTGGACCCTTTAACTTGCACCCCCTGTAGTACTGCTGAATCCAACAAAGGGTCATTACTAGCAAACTCAGGGGGGGGATATCTTTGAAGCGTGATGGGAAATCAGCTGGGTTCTTATCAGTGGCTACCCAAAGATTAACAAGTTGGAGGTCCCCCGCAATCAACCAGGGAAGACAACTTCTTAGCCCATGGCTCAGGCTTTTTGAACTACTGCGACCCTTGGCAAAAGCACCAACGACCACCCGGCTATCACATAGGTTGATACATCTACACCTGCCTCCCCCTGCATTAACACGGGCTTTCATCTCAGCACGAAGCATTTCTAATTCAAGTAAGTTAATGTGTTGTTTCTGACGGAACTTACAAGACTGCGTTGTGGTCCAGTGGTGCTTCATTGGTGAGTCCACTATTGGGACTGGCGCCTTCTGCATTGAAGACTCAGGTGGCAGGGGAGAACAGCTCCAGTCCAGTCTGGTATACTCGCCCTTTGTTTCTCCGTATCGATACAGCGCTGTAGCAAAGGTTTTTGAGGTCAAAGTTGAAGCTCTGCCCCCTCCCCCCAAGCTAGCGTCCGTGGCGGATACCTTCACTGAGACTGGGAGCCTCACGTTTGAACAAGCCATAGGTAGAAGAAGAGCTGCAGTGATCAGCTCGTCTTGCACGTACTGTGGAATCTTGCGACTGCACCCATCAGGCAAACTTTCAGTATGCATGTACGTGTGGTGGAATATGCTCATGCATTCACGACGATGCATAAAAGGATGCACAAACAGTCCGATTAGTTTTTGCAAGGCTTTCTTTGTGGCATACCGATGCAAGACAAGCTGGGAAGTGAGCTCTTCGATCTGCCTGAGTTTCTTCAGTGGGCAACCTACTCTACCAGTGGCAGAGCACACTTCTGTGCCCCATGCTTTGAAAGTGTACTGTTTTTCAAAAGCCTTCTCTTCAGACTTAGGCAACCCTAATTCTGAGTACCTATCTCGCGAGGCTGCTAAGAGATGTTCATCTGGGTAAGGTTCACGAGGTCTATGTTTATTCTTGTCAGCAACCTGGAAGACTAAATGGTCATCGATGTAGAGACCTTCTAAAGTGTCTGAAGGTGGGAATAGCTTACCGTACACTAAGGTTTGCTCAGGGCGCAGACAATTGGCAGCCCTAAGGACTCCCTCGTGCGTTGCCTGCGCGATGTCCACGCCATTGGTGTCCCCCATACAAACAACCTTAAAAGACAGGGAATAGAGCCTATTTGGTTCCAGGTTCAACCAAGTAATTTTCTTACCGCGGATGGCATGACCAAAACAATTTCTTGGCAACCAAGCATCGAGATGACGGATCAAATAAAAATAGTTGCTCAAGTCATCGCCAGAGGCCCGTACACTTTGGTGGTCAGCTAAGATCAATTGGTTAAGCATCACCCCTGAAGGAAGTGCACACCAGTTCAATCTTTTTTTCTCTGATATTGAGCGGACGCCTATCATTTATCAACCGATCGCTTTCTGGTTTTTGAGGGACTGCAAAAAGACCCCCCCTTTTACCACTCCCTTCTCATCACGGAATGCATCTTCAGCTGGAAGGAATTCAATCATGTTAGCATCATGGAGCTTGCGCAAAAGAGCTGGCCACTGAGCTTCGTCCACCTCATGACAAGCTCTGCAGTCTCCAGGTGCAGGACCTGGAATTGGGATGTCCTTAGGCATAGCTTTGAATTCCCGCAACTGTTCAGGTGAGAGATGGTCACAGGGGTTCAAAATACCTGCCCTCTCGGGAACTGAGATTCTGTCTGCCTTTACAGGCATGGCACCACACATAGCTTCATCAAGGTCAACCTCAGGGTTATATTGGCTAAAACGAATTCTATGAATTAAATCTTCAAGTTTGGCTGAGCCTCTATCCATGGTCCCCCTAAGTTGGGCTACATAGCAACAAACTTTGTCAAACACTGTCCTACGAACTCCTCATGCATGGCAGTCCATGTCCCATGGGCAGCTCGTGCAGTGGCCGCAACTGCCGCCTGACGCCTACTTGGAGAACCGGCCTCCAAAAAGTTGAACAGGCACCACAACATCTGCGTCCGCTCTAGAGCCTGCCATCTAACTTCGGATGACAGGCTTCGTCTGCCACGTTTAGACTTACCAGGAGGTCTAAGCCAGGGCAGCATTGACGGGAACAGTGAAGGATTCTCAAACTTGGTGTTGAGTGTACTCCCCCTAGTCACTGATGACCTATAGATCTTTACAAAGTCTAGCAAAAGATCCATTAGTGTTATTAATTAAGTCAAAAAGGCGGCTGCGTTGTTGTGGAGGCCTATTCTGACATGACACATGCACGGGATCATTCAAGTGGCTCTGGACGTCGTCCTGTAGCTCACTTGTTTCTGCTTGTTGCCCTTGCCCTTCTTGCCTTTTCCGCCTTCTTCGTCGGCCACATCGCCCTTGCCCAGGCCTTTTGATCGTTTCTCCAGCTTCTGAAGAGCATCCAGGTAGCCGGCTACTCGCTCCAGATCCTGTGGTTCTCCTCCAAATCTCGGGACATCTACTGGATCCTGATATCGTAGGAGGAGCCAGCTCGCTTTCCATGAACCTTGATCCAGGCAAGTCTGGTGGATTGCCCTCAGCACTTGCACCAGCTCCAGCGCAGCCAGTTCCGGTTTGTTCTGCAGCAAAGTTTGGAGAACTTCTGAGGCAGCATAGTGGATTCGAAGCAGACTTCTCTGCTTTCCCCAGTTCAGCCTTTTTGTGTCGTCTGACAGCTGATAGGGGGTGTCCTTTGTAGCACCCAAATGATGCTCCACCTCCTTGATGTAACGTCTGATGTGCTTTTTCGGGTGTCGCCTCATCTCGCGGTGACCGCGACGGTATTCGCGGAGTGCTCTGCTTGCTCCTCCGCGTTTCCCATGACTGCTCGAACTCTCCAGACTGCTGCAGTCACTGTCGTCCTGTTCGCCTTGAGCACTGGACAGCTTTTCCTTTTTGGACTTTCCCTTCAGGGAGCCCCATCTGGACCATAAGGTTCACGTTTTCGGGGCTGAGAGCATTCGAACCTGCGGCAATGTTCTGTTGAAGAAGGGCTTCCAAGCCACTGGTAGAAGCTTTCTTTCTTTGGCTGCCGGTTGCCTTTTCCTCGCAGAGCTGATAGCGCGACCGACTTTTGGTGGGCCGCCCTCTTCGATCTTTTCCTGAACTTGAATCCCTTTCTGCTCCAAGCTTCCGGGCTTTTTGTAGCATCTTGAAAACATCGTCCTCGCTTCCAGCTTCGTCCTCCTCCTCTGTGTCCTCCTCCGAGCTTTCTTCCAGCCTTGTCCTCGCTCCCCGACCTCGAGTGGTTGGAATGTCGGGAGGAAGTTCCTCCGAGGCAGTGGCGTACTGCAAGTCCGGGCTCTGCTCCAAGGTCTCCTTTCCCGCAGCAAAGATCCGCTGTGGAGCAACCTCTAACCCCCGCAGCTCTCGAGGGCAATTGTTCCTGATTTGACTTTGCTGACCTTCTACTAGCATAAGCTTTTCCCCTGAACATTCGAAAAAAGAGAATCCTGATGATTCAGCAGACCTTGTCTATGTTGCTGTCACTCGGACCGCAAAGATCAGCTTTTCCCACTTCCAGGATTTGCCAGTAGAACCGCCTGTCTCCAGGGCGGCTCGAAGTCCTCTAACTTCAAGAAGGCAGTCGTGCCTTCTTTCAAGCCCATTGATGGATATGATTGACACGGAGTGGATCCACACGTGCTGTGCAGCCTCGCTCAAGAAAAGTTCTTGGGTAGCTCTCAAAGACGGGGCACGACGAAATCTGATTCCCTCAAAAACTCCACCGTTTGCCAGAATGATCTGTCGATAGGCAGCAATCCCCCTACCAGTGTGAATACCCACAAGGTCTAAAGAAGATCTATTGTCAGGTACCTTCCAAACAGCGTAAAATCTGAAAGGCTCACCAGTATCTGCCTCACCAGCAGGCTCCTCTGAGCTCTCAGTTGCAGCAGATGGTGAGTCGCCACCGATATTGGATGGGCTGCCTGAGTTTGCAGCAGTATCACCTGGCGAGGGCGCAACGGGCTCAAGTTGAAGTCCACCTAGGGCTTCACCTAAGCTACGGACCTCGGGGTCCGGTTCTGATCCCATTTGAACCTCATGCAACAACGTGAACATGAGGTTATATATATATGTATATATATATCATATTAAGTATTATAGATTATATATTATATATTATATATTAAGTATTAAATATTATATATTATTTATTAAGTATTAAGTATTATACATTACATATGATATATGATGTATTATGTATTGCATCCTATATATTATATTATATATTCAATTATTTATTATACTATATATTATATATCATATATCATATCTATATATGATACTATATATTATATATGATATTATATATTA
>Ga0126342_10015130_pt1 | contig 13537 bp, 7 predicted proteins | sample Cyp1metagenome_FD_92528 | JGI IMG/M metagenome (GOLD analysis project Ga0126342, IMG submission 92528) | Coral microbial communities from Lord Howe Island, Old Settlement Bay, Australia - Cyphastrea 1 metagenome | ecosystem: Host-associated > Invertebrates > Cnidaria > Coral ...
ACCCTTAGTATATTAAACCTAATACCCATTAATGGATGATAATACCCTTAGTATATTAAACCTAATACCCATTAATGGATGATAATACCCTTAGTATATTAAACCTAATACCCATTAATGGATAATAATACCCTTAGTATATTAAACCTAATACCCATTAATGGATGATAATCCCTTAGTATATTAAACCTATACCCATTAATGGATGATAATACCCTTAGTATATTAAACCTATACCCATTAATGGATGATAATACCCTTAGTATATTAAACCTAATACCCATTAGTGGATGATAATACCCTTATTCAACGATATAAATGGGGATTACCATCCATTGGAATCTCTTCGACTTTGCGAAAGGTTCATGCCGGTGAACCGAGCCTTTACGAAACCAACAGCGTTGCCGCAACCTGGTGCCTTGGGTGCCCTGGTCCTGGGTGGGTTGTTAAAATCTACGGTCCTATGGGATTTTGATGGAAGTTAAGGCTTTAACTATGGGTAACCCATAGTGTAATGTTTTTATTTTTTTATTTTATGGGATTTTAATCTACAACTATGGTTACCAAACTGTCTTCACATCGAAGTGTTAAAACTCTATGCTGGTTGGTGGTTTGGAACATGAATGGAGTATGACTTTCCCATCATATTGGGAATGTCATCATTCCAACTGACTTTCATATTTTTCAAGATGGTTATTGCACCACCAACCAGTGATGGAAGTTAGTTAGTGAGATTTTAATGGTGTTTCATTGGGTTTCTAATAGGGTTTCATTGGGTTTCTAATAAAATTTATCATGTTCTTATTTCCATGTATGGAATATTTACCAACATTTGCCCGAACAAAATCACCCAGTCATGTAGGTAAATATACCATACTTAGAGCATATGGGATGGGATTTTACCAACAATTGTGGACGATTTTTTCCATGGATAAGGTGAATTAACGTTTATGAAAATTACTATTGGATTTGAATTTACTATTTTTTTTTTGAATTTTCTCCCTACAACATTTTTTTGACTGGAATTATTCCACATCAACCTCTTGGCTGCGTGGAAACTGAAACAGATTTGATTCGGTACTTGGGAGACCCTGCAAGGTGTTCCCGCAGGGATGGTTTTTTTTGGTTGGTTTACATACCCTCTGGTTATGTCAAAATAGCTATTGAAAATGACCATTCATAGTGGATTTTCCCAGCTATAAAATGGTGATTTTCCAGTTCGCTATGTTAAATTACCAGAGGGTACATACAACCCCAAAAAAACTACTAGTTGGATACACGTATAAACATGTATAAAATAAGCGCTCGTGAAATTGGAGTTATGATGAGTTATGATAAAACGCTCGTGTTCACCAACTTCGCAGCTCATCGCCCACTGGGGTACCACGTGTTGTACTCCAAAATATGGGATGCTCTCGGATGCCGAAAAATCTGTCAGTCTGAAATGCGAGGCATTTCTAATCTCATTTGTAGATATTTCTAGTGGATCATAGTCAAACAAAAGCTATCATTCTTACCAACCCTTCAACCGACTCTACTCTTATTTCTTCCTCTTGTCTTTTTTGTTTAATCCCTATCTTCCGAAAAAGGCGGCGCCTAAGCCTCGCCAGGTGAAATGTTTGCGCTGAAGTTCAAGGCTCAGTTGCCTCTGGAGGAAGACTTTCTGAGGCAACTGGGCAATCCACTGCTTCTGCAACCCCAGGAGCTGAGGGTGAGAGGAAATGGACCGTTTTTGGTAATGGAGATGGGAGATCAAGCCGCAAGAAGACAGACACACCTATATATATACATGACATATACAGTGTGTATACTGTATAATTGTTCATGTACATATATACTGATTCATGTACTTATGCTTGCACGAAGATATGTATAAATATATATATACACACTGTATATTACATACAAGACATGTATAACTTAAGTTAATCGTGCAATTTTACAAGCAACGCTTGTGTATTTTTTCGATTAGGATGGCCGTCCAAGAGGGCCTCCAAGTCATCCCATTTTGGGCTTTTGATTTGGCGACATCCAAAAATAAGCTGTTGTGTGTCCACGAAAAAAAAAATACAATAGCCAGAAATTGTGTATATTCCACGTGTTACTGCGATTTTCCAATTCTTATATGATATTTATATATATTTACAACGGAGAAAACCACCTTGTCAGTTAACCAACTTGTTGTGTTTGGGTCATTCCGAACGCGCATGTTTCCAAACATTTTTGGATAAAACAACACAATCCAATAAATCCAATGATGGAACATCACTTCACCATCCAACTGGCCGTGGATGGGGGCACATCCCATGTTTGGACCCATGACAAAGCCAGAAACTTACTTTTGCTGGATAATATGTCCATCCCCCTACATATCCAGATGCTTGCTAGTTAGTACCTCCTTTGATTACTTGTTAATATCCCCATATTAGTTTGTCACTTTGGGGCGCCCCAAAGGCCCATGGTTGATTAAATCTCTTCATGATGATGTTGCTCAATTTTGGGAAGCAATTTTTCACCAGGTTTCATGCAGCAATCCTGTGAAAATTGCAATGTCACCATGTTTAACCCACCAAAATCTCCATGCCCGTAGTGATTTCTGGCCCTTCTGGCCCTTCTGACCCAACCTTGTTTTTAGCCGGAGCTAGGACGAGGTGATCTTGGTCATGTTGGGCTCCCAACCAACGGCCAGTGCAGTGGAAGGCTATGCGCGGGCGAGTCTGAGTCTGCCCAAACTGGAATCTGCAAAGAGGTGCCAAAGTAGACTACGCTGGGTCGACTGGATGGGCGGGTGCTGATCCTTTCCGATTTCAATGGGAATATCGTGGAATATCTACTATACCAGCTAAGAATTGGTGATGTTTTGCGTATGTATTGGCAATGGAAGCTTCGAAGATGTGGTTTGTTGGATAGATTTGTGGTGAGTTTGTTGGTTCCAGGGAAAGTTTCAAGGATTTTGAAGGAATCCAAATGATGATCCGACGCCTGGGACGAAGTTTCTGATCAAATAGATAAAAAAAACCATCCCTGCTGTTTATTTGTCAATGTATGATAGATGATAATGTATGTATATTATATACACATTACACATACATGTATAATATATATATACACCATATATATAGAGTATATATATATATACACCGTATATATAGTATTTTTATATAGTCTATATATATGTATAGTGTATATATATATAGTATATACTTAACATTACTTAACTCTCTTCTCTTGCTGGTGAGAAGCCAATGGTTTTCACCCGAAGTTTTGGGCTGGAGTCTCCCATACAGCCAAGTGCTGGCAACTAAACCATTGTACGATGGACTTTAATGGTAGTGGTTAGGTCGCACTTAGTATTTCGTGATTTATTGGCAGCTCTATCAAGTTATTTTTCTGGTAGTACTTAGTACTTCCTATCTTTTTTCGAAGACACTGTACCGGTACCCACTGGTAACCTAGAAAAAAGCAATGGAAAAGCACCCTTTTCAATCGTTTTCCATCATCTGCTGTACAAACAGGCCATTTTGCATACGGATAGCGATAGATCACATGAGGATAGTTTCCACCGTGGCGTCGTGAAGCGGGACTGCGAAACCGCCTTCATCTCCCAACACCACAGGGTGGCGTGGTCAAGTTGCGGAGGGTAAAAAACTTCCAGGAACCACCAAACAGCTCCTCAGCATCACATTTCCATGCACATAAATAAATAAATATATATATATATATAGACATGTAGGTAGATTCTTAGACAGTAACCCCAAAAAACAATTCACACTATATGTATATATATACACATCTTATTGGTGTGTACGCATCTTGTTTCGTGGTTTCAGGATGTTCCCTTGGGAATCGTCCGACATCCAGGAATTGGGATGACCATAGTTATCCATAGAATTCCATAGATGGGATAAGCTACTGATACCTGAGGGATTTTTGATAGGATTCAACCAAATTCACGGGATGCTCCAGTGATTTTTTGTCAAAAAGCATCGCAGTTGCTTCGGTCAGCAATTGGTTGTGCTCTGTGACATGGTTTGGTTCCGCCAAGCCCTGCCCTACCCACGATCTAATCCAGAGCAAGCTGGCTCTCCAGCTTCAGCTGCTGGTCTTTTCGCACACCGTTGGCCGGGTGTGGGGCACATGCTGGGTGCACCAGATCTACACCGTGTAGCGGCGTTAACTTGGTTGGATAAACCCTTTCGGCCAACACATCCCCACGTCGTTGTGGATGTATGACAGCGAGACGATGCGCTAAGGTGCTCGCTGGGGGTTTCCAGGTTTCCTGGCTGGCATGTTGTGAGGGGAGGCCACACTTTGCAGATTTATCAATTTTACGTTGCTGGCGCTGTTTTCTGTGCGAGAATGTGCCTGCCGCCCTGTTTTGTACTGTGGCCGCAGAGGCCTGTTGTTGGCTGTTGGGCGGTTCTCGGTTTGTTGTTTCTTTTACATGCGATGTTACCATGTGTCCGACCATCTTGGTTTCTTGCTGGCAGTTCGCACACCGTTGGCCGGGTGTGGGGCGCATGCTGGGTGTTCCATACTAGACCAGGTTCGCCTGGTCGCATCATATCCTCTGGCCAACGCGTCCTGCCTGACAGCGAGACGCTAAGGTGCTCGCTGGGGGTTTCCAGGTTTCCTGGCTGGCATGTTGTGAGGGGAGGCCACACTTTGCAGATTTGCGTGGTTGCGTTGCTTGTTTTCGCGAAAATGTACATGCGGTCTTGCTTTGTGCTGTGACTGCCTGGCTCAAGTCTTGCACGGCCGCTGATTCTTTTGGCTGCAAGAGATTACACAATTGTTTTTGTTGTCATGTGTATGAACAACGCTGGCAGCAATATGATAGCCACTGTATTTTAGAGGGATGACATCAATGATGCGGGATATGTTTTTCGCAGATGCAGCATCATAATGCACCATGCACTGTTGTGTGTAGTGCCTTTTTGTATCTCCTCGTTGGTTTGTAAATTGTCCATTGCAAGCCTCTCAGAATTGCTTTGATTTGCACCTTTTTGGTACCTTTAGAACCTAATGTAGGTCCGAAACAACATCACCAAAAAAAAAGGCAGACGTGAACCTATTTGGATATGCTCTGGAACACATTGGGGTTTCACGAAGCCGCTTGCCTTACCCACGAAGGAATTATAGAATGTTTTTTTTTAGTGGATAATTATGTGTGGTTTCAGGGAAAGCTTGAAGGAAAGCAAGTTTATTGCATGGCGAAGTTGATGGTGTCTTTTATTTATGGTGATATTATACATAATATATATATATATAATTAATACATATATATAATATATAAGAACCCTCAATTTGATGGAAATATAGTGGGAATATACTGCACAATATCAGCAACATTCAGCAACACTTTATGGGGGCAGATGGGCCCCAATCTATGTTTGTTTGTTGGGGACAATGATGGGATGGGCTTGGAATGGTAAACTGGATGGTCGCCAGGTATGTGCTGCTCGCTTGTGGCAAACCCCGGGTAGAGGCCTATGCAAAGCTTTACGCAGATATGGTGCGGTTGGCCAAGGAGAGCGAAGGCTGCTTGCCCTAACTAACAAGGAAACCTGCAGTTTTCTAACTTCATGGAAAATCATCCACACATTTTCAAAACATCTGTAAAATCATCGAACTAAGTGATGGATTTTCCCGCTGGCCATGAGTACCGCAGGGTAGATCTTAATAACCCCTGCAACGAATCCACCCACCAAGAGGGGATGTACCCAACAACAGATGCAGTATGAACCCATGAGCATCAACAGTGGCCAAGAAACTGGGAGAAACCTAATATCGAACAAAGCCAACAATCATTGACAGATTGGCCACAGCTTTGTCATAGCTTGGCCTGTGTCTTGTTTTAAAAGATGTTGAGGGATTTCTTTTAAGACACTACCTGCAATTACCTGCATAGGTGCAAAAAGTGGAGAATGATATCTCTAACCTGTTTGGTGATGGCTCACCCCCGATCATTTACATTTGACCCATCCCTATATGGCGGGCGAGCCATCCCTCCTCGGGCAGATGAAATGTCTGTCGTGATCAATGTCATCCAATAAGTATATGGAAGTACTGGTATATCAGTTATAGCCATATTCCCAAGTTCATATCCATTATATCCCCAAACTATTAAGTTATATCCATATTCCATATCCCATTGATATTCTACATATTCTAATGCCAAAGCCATGGTTCGCCCGAGGCACCACAACAGTTCTGGTACCCTTCACAGGGCAGGACGCAAAGGAAATGTTGGGACGTGCAGACATCACCATCACAAGGACAGCAGCTCCGAAAAAAATGCGACCATTCCACAGTTGAGCCAGGAAAATGGTGAGCTAACTTGAGAATATATATATATATATATTTCTATACATATAATTTAGTTATATTTAGTTATCATTTTATGTAATTATATATATATATATGCACTTAGAGTTCATGGAATATTAATGGAAGGCTGGAATATGATGCGGAGAATGCTCGATGAATCATGACGAGGTCACGGGACGACGTCCAAACAAATGAGTCCAAGATACCATACGGTCATCAATTTACCGGGGATTGTCCTATTGAAACTGTCATTTATAAGTGATTGTCCCATTAAAACCCTCATTTACAGGGGATTTCCCAGCTAGCCACGTTGAGTACCGGATGGTAATAGCCATCTGTTTGATCCACCTTACATGGGCCGGTGTCTGGAGAATGAAGGACCGACGGGACTGAGAATGGATCCACCCCTCGCCTTTCTTTCAATGACGGGTAGCCTTGGGCAAAGCACTTGACGTTGATCCCACTTCGGAACTGAAGCAGTCGCAACCTTCAAGACTATTTGCAAGCCTGCCATTATGATTATAGTATATTATAGTTGTATGATTTGACAATCATTATGTTTTTTTTACTGACCATATCTACTAAGCATTTCTATTTTCAACATGTTTCAGCCAACGCAAGTGTTTTCCTGCACCCGATCATTTCAATCGTCAGGTGATCCCTTGGAAAATTCGAAATGGGGACGGTGATTCAACATTTCTGATGTTCACATTTCTATGATACCACCAATGTTGAACATATGATACATATATATATATATATATTGATATTAATGATATTTCATGATACTTCAATCTGTCTGAACTTATGAAATTATATGAAATATCTGGACATGTGAACTATGAACATGACTTTTCATGATATTTCTGATGTTCACATTTCAATCTATGTCAAACATATTTTTTTGGGTATGATTATTAGCATAAGCAAACATAGTCATCTTTAGTTGGTACAGTAAAGACTATAGCAAACTATTTCATAATAGCCAGTTTGTTCATTACAACTCTTTTATAGCCAACCAATGATAGAAATGATTATTATGATTATAACAAACTATAGTGACTAACCAATGATAGGGACTAACCATATATAACTACAACTATTTATGATCACCCAATGACTTTCATGTTTTTTTTCCCCCGGGTGGCTCAATGACCAGCCGTTGAATGATCAGGAGCGGCGGCATGACGGCAGGCGAGCTCTTGGCCTTGAGGACCCGCAAGGAGGATCAGAAGTGCCTGGCTGAACGAAGGAATGAAGGGAAGCGGAAGTGACGGAAGCTACCGCCTTATGTATATATATATACACAATATATCATACTATACATATATACTATACACTATATACACATATTTATATACTATACAGTATACATATATATATATAAAGTCAGTAATAGTCAGTTATAGATAGTTGTAGTCAGTTATAGATAGTTATACGTAGTTAGTAGTTATTGATAATTTCGGATACTATGAGTTATGACTAATCTTTTGAAATGGGAATATCTACTAAGAAATGCTAAGAATTTTCCATTTTTGCCAGGTAGCCTCTGGTAAATTAACAGTTACCCTGAAAATCACAATTGTTTCGTGGACACTAATCTTCCAACCACTATCTGCCAGGGTCGAACTGTGAATTTACTGGAGGGTATGAGTTTTTTTTTAAAAAAATAATCATATGAGTTTGTAGATAGATGAGTTTGAGATAGTTTAAGTCAACGATTTTTTTGAGCCCTGAATTTGGCAGATGCTGAAGTTGAAAGCCCTGGAAAACTTCGATGGAGATGGGGCGGATACACTAGCCATTTAAAGGTTGAGGCAATTATATTGCACCAGTTTTTGCACTGGGGCACTAGGTGGTACTAGCCTGGAATGTTCCCTCGAACACCACGCTGATATTTCTTTGTTGCGACCCTGCCACGACCAAGCGATAAAGATCGATAAAGGCTGGTTAGTGACAGTTAGTGATGAGAAATCATGGAGCATTGCGTGCCAGGTTATTATTGGATTTGGTCATTTGGTTTCTTGAAAATAGATTATCCAGATCCATGGCATGGTCATACTGATAACAAGTGGTGCAGAAAGCGGAGCAAGTGGTGTTGGGACTATATCTTCGCCTACATCACAGTGTGTCAGCAATATCTTTCAGTGTCCAAAATTGTCTGATTTCGAGTATGTCTCCGGTAATCAGTCGCATGGGCTGGAAAATCCCGCAGAATAGTTCGATTTCATGAACTCTCAGCTATAAAACATTGAAAATTGGGGATTTCCCCATGGGGTCTTCTTTTTCAATGTCTATGTGGGATGAGTCCTGATGCCGTGGCTCTAGCCCACGGCATTGCTGGTAGTCTGCCTCTTTGTTCGGATATCTCCACTTTTTCTTGGATTGCAATGTCAAACACCAACTGGACCCATATTTGTGAAAATCATAAATCTGTGGGGAATACTCCGAGTCTATAAATATTTATCATTGATAATCAATCAAAGTAAGATTGCATGAGATAATCTAATATGATCTATATATCATCATTGATAATCAACCAAAGTAAGATTATGATATTTTTTTTATAATTGCTGTGCATGAGAGATTACTGTAAATGAACTCTGGGATTGAACATGTGTTTTGTATCCATAAATCTGGAATGACTAGACACGATTGACCCGATGCCTGGACGCCGAGGCAGATGCTGCTGCATGTGGAGTCGGTCGCTGATAAAAGGGCGACCAAGATCTTGGCGAAACATCTGCAGAAGAGCGAAAAGCAGGACCTTAAAAAACGACGAATCCGGGACGATGCTATGGGTTATACTGTAATGAAAATTGTATCTTATATAGATATTATAGATATCTCAATGTACAATTAAGATATTTTATGTATCCAATTAAGTTATTATCTCAATAACAACCCAATTGTTATTGTTATTGTTGCTACGATCGTTGTTACACATGTTCTGGGTCTGAAGTTTCATCGGTGGACCTTCGTGGATTTCAGGGCGACGACTAAGCATGACCTTCGGATACCTTCGGTATCCGGTCAGGCTGGATGTTATTTCTCTGTTTTCTACTGCCTGAAGCCTGAGATACCGGTAGTTTGAAATAATTGGGGTAACCATCGTGTCTTAGCTATCTTAGCTTCATAGATGTCCTGAAAAGCACTGGTTTTTCAGGGGAACATCAAACGAATAGGTGATGGAGCATGGTTTTCTCAACCAGCCAGCCCCTCTATGCATCAATCCATTGAGACAAATCTCCCGGAAGGAATCCTCATGAAACATGAAAAGTGTTGCCCATGGCATATCTATTGCGGCATTTGGATGCATTTGGGCCAACAGTCTGTCATTTGACCTCGAACCCAGAGCTTCCTTTTTTAAGCAGGCGTAGTTATGGCACCAAACAATGCACCCAAAATGTTCAAGCCATCCCATAGAAGATGGTCATCCATATCCCATTCAGGTGAGGGTGGCAATGCCTGAATCGCCATGTTGAGTTTGCAATATCCCATATCCATCCACATCCTGAATAGATTCATTCTTATTGCCTTGATCCCATATATTCGCCAAGAAAATCCAAACAAAGTCCCATAGATTTCCCTTCAAAGTCACCCTAAAACCGCGAAAAAACATGGCGCCAGGACGCCTTGGAGGCAGCTTTCGAGGAGTCGGCCCTGGAAGGCATGGTGCCCTGGGAGGCTGGCAATGCGCGCTACCTGATGAAAGCCGTGGGTGCGAAGGCGAGCCATTTTCATGGTGCCACCATCCATGACTGGCAATGGTAAACATGCCACCTATTGTCATTTTTAATGATTATATATATATAATTATATATATAATTATATATATATACATGGTGTTGTCTGAAAAAAATGTGAATTTATGGTGAATATTGGACGATTATTAATGATTATTAATGATTATATACTCATGATTTATAAGTGAATATGATATGTGAGACAAATCAATGTTTATTAAGGGAATCTATGCCCCATATATCTATATTTGGGAATGATTTTTAATCATTATATAGCTATTCTGAACATATGAATTGTAGCCATATATGGCTGAAATAGTATAGACCATTGTTGGTTGATGGTTTCCTAAAAATGAGGATATCCCCAAGACCAAAGGCTTCCATACTAAGCCATACTAAAATGGTCATCTATGACTTGGATGATTAGAAAGTACCCCCATTTTAGGACACCTCCACATAATACATAGATATATATATATATAATGTCTGGATAATGAAGATCTGAGGGGTTCCATAAATGGGGGGGGGTAGCCCAATAGCTGGATGGTAATGGACAATCCCACAGAAAAATGAATGATTTGCGGGATTTTGCGGGCGTCCCATTTTAGGGTTCAGCCCCGGTTTTCGAAATCGAAGTCGGATTCTGGGCTGTTGTTCAGAATTCGTTACATCGCTCGTCCCAGGTGGTCATTCCAAAGATCTTTGTGGCAGTTTTGAGGAACTCCTCTGCCCTGCCTTTCACTGTGGATTGGCCCCTCGGCCCATCTCGGCGATCACGCTGAAAACGCCAAGCGGATGCCTTGGATTTCTTGGTTTAGGTCATGCATAAGCAACATAGTGGACGCTTAAACATAGCTATTGAAAATGGACCATAGATAATTTTCCTCTTAACATGGTTATTTTCAATGGCTATGTTAAATTACCAGAGGGTAGGTTGGAACCAAAATTTGCAATAGAAGTAGTCCATACCCATCATGTGGCCTCGTATCTGAGGACGACACTTCTGCGCCGGCGTGGCTTTGGATTAGATGAAATCGTAGCTTGGCATTGGAACTAAGTGGTTTATCATGTCTTAACTTAAACAAAAAATACACCGGCAAGAGACCCCAAACAGCGTGTGTGTGTGAGGATAATGTATGATGATGTTGAGGATGAGGATGAGGATGATGAGGAGGATCATGATGATGATGATGATGATAATGATGATAATGATGATCAACATATTCAGTCATCAAACAATTTTCTTTGGGTTGGTTCCAGCATAGTGAATTCACCAAGTACTGGGTTGATGATGACACCGGAGAATTGTGACCTGAAAAAAAAACATGAAATCACAACCATGCCGAACTAAGAATCTTCAATGGTTAACGTCAAGTTGGTTTTCAGGGCATGTTGATTGTCAAACATATCCTGAAGTTCGTTGAATGTCGCGAGCACTGCGTATAGATACACATGGCTTTCACTAATTTTCACTACGTATAGCTATATTATTGTATATGTCGCAGGAAATATGGTATGATGTGACATCATAGTATTATATGCCAAACTATTAGTGTGAATTAATTCACGACCTTATCTGCCGACGTCACCAGAGATGGCTGGTTACGTAAGCTTACCAGAGTGTAAGAGAAATGAAATTTCTCAGAGCTAAGGTAGCCCATAGAAATTGATGAAACGGATTATGATCCACATTTTGTAACTGATAACATGATGATAACAGATAAACATCGAACATTTACCTATCACACATGGTGATTTTCCAGTTCGCCATCTTCAATTTCCGGCTGAGGCCTTTGCAACAGCACCTCCCTCAGGCTGTGAGGCCTTGCGGAGATCGGGAAGAATGGCTAAGTGGTTTCAAAACGGTTCCTTGAGTGGTTACTTTAATTCTTTAATGGTTAAGTTGATGGGGTAATTCATGGTTAGTAGATGTTAGTAGTTTATTTTGTATGCGGTTGTTTTTTTAATGACTTTTATGACTTATTTTGTCCAAAGACCTTGGGGAAAAGTCCCTAATCTTCGAGTTATACAATCAGATTTCACCACGGAACTCCCATCAAATGGGCTTCATCTCCCATGTTCGGACCCACATGGGGAGAGCATCAAAGGATGGTCAAACAAGATAACTAATGCGATGCTTGACCAATTATAACCTAACCATATAAATGGTAATGTTTAACAGCAATAATCTTTGTATAATGTGGTAAACCCAACACTAACCTAACATCTGCGATTGGTTTATAGAACCCAAAATTTGGTGATTTCGATTATCGTTGACCAGGGAGAGGTGTACAGATCAACTGTGGGACACCCATGGGGATAATCTACTTCTTGGAATTTACCGTAAGGATTCCCGTTTTAGGACATACCCTGTTTATCCCATGTAAAAACCACCATGGCGCAATGGCAATGTTACACCCCGGTCTAATGTGATCAGTCACGGCAAACATGTTTAAGCCATCTGCCTTGGTGAAATTCAGCCCCAACCCACCTGGAATTGCAGCTTGGGATATGGATTTTGTTTACACATTGTCCCTTGATATGAGATCATAATCATTCTTGGTTAAACCATGAAATCATGGATGCATGTTGAATTCATCATGTCCGTTGGTTCATATCCACATGTTTGCTGGTTTCTGGTAAATTCCCCATTTTGGGTGAAACTCATCAAATCTTCGCATACTTCGCAAGCGTTTTCGTTGCAGGCAGCTGTTTGCACACGCGAGTTTGATGACTTGCCTTTGCCAGAGACTGTGGCTAAAGGCCAGGGCACTGGATGAAAAACTGGCTTTGGTCGCCCTAATCTTGTAATCAAAAAGGCAGTTCAAATATGTTCAAATAATGAATGATAATGACGATCATTTGATCAATCATATCAAACAACTAATACTCAAACTTAAATTTGATCTGTTTGGGGATTGGATGGGTAATGATCATAGTGGTCTAGTCTTGGATTAGCGAGAAAAAGCTAGTGTTAGGACATACCCATGCAAGCGTCAAGGATGAGTATAGCCGTTGTGGCCAATGAACATTGGAAGGTTTGCCAACAACAAGTGAGGTGCAAAACTACAATCTTAGGAATATACACTTAGAGAGATGACCATCTAAATGTGTGTGTGTGTGTCAGGAGCAGGCAACGCAGCATCATGGATGAAGCACATGCTATATTATATTAACCTTTATTGTTATAATATATGCATATTTATATCTTATAGATACGTATATATATGTATACAGTCTATATATGTGTGTGTGTTGTGTATATATTCTATAGTTTATGATATATCATATATTTTATATTATATTTATTATATTATATATATTATATATTATATATTATATATTATATATTATATATTAGTAATATATATATATATATACATTATATAATATTATATATATTATTATATATTATGTATTATACATATTATAATATATGTTATCTATTATATGTATTATAA
>Ga0126342_10015131_pt1 | contig 13537 bp, 12 predicted proteins | sample Cyp1metagenome_FD_92528 | JGI IMG/M metagenome (GOLD analysis project Ga0126342, IMG submission 92528) | Coral microbial communities from Lord Howe Island, Old Settlement Bay, Australia - Cyphastrea 1 metagenome | ecosystem: Host-associated > Invertebrates > Cnidaria > Coral ...
AGAAAGAAAACAGCAATGAATGCTATTTTGGTTCAAGTTTACTTGAGCCAAAATGATAGCATTCATTGAACACTTGAAGATGATACATGCACACCCAAGCCTGCCAAACTCGATGCATGGGTAGATATACCTACCAGAATTAGGATTCACCGTTGTTTGCAGCAACTTAGCCAAGGAGCTGGGGCACTACCTTGGAAGGTGAATGCTAACAAAGGAAAAAAGTAACACATAATAACAATAATGATAATAATAATAATAAATGTGTATATATATATGATAATATATATATATATATATTATATGATATATGAATATATAATGTGTATTGTATGTATAATTGTATGTATATATATATATACACACCATAAAAAATGATGGTGAAAAATGCCAGAGTCAAGACTTGCAAGAGTCATCCAGAAAAGATAAATATTGAAAAGGACGGAAAAGGCATCCCAAAGATAGAAAACAAAACTGCTTGCTGCAATATGCCACCTGGCATGAAAGTAGTGGAGAATTTTTCAAGGAACAACTGTTCGATATGTTAAGTTTTTTCAGAGCCTACAGTTGTTGGTTGACCTCTTCAAAGAGCTGGTTTCATGCGAGACATAAGTTTTTAAAACATCCGAGGGTTTGTGCCACTTTGTCTCAAAACTAGGATTATGGATTTCGATGGGTTTCCTCAAAAAAAAAAAAAACATCATGGTTAAGCGGTTAACCATTGAATTTCTCCATGAAGCCTGGCTCATTTTATATGGGTGTCCTCCTCCTTCTCGGTGAAAAACCACTCGAACTTCCGACCCTTCCATCGTTCATCATTGGGGTCCTGCCAGTGCCAGCGTGGGATCTTGCGGGGTTGTCAACTTGCTGACTGACTATTACAATGAAGAATTGTTAATACACAAAGTAAATCAAAGAAATACAATACATATTATTAAATATTGTACAAATATCCATGCATGAAGTAGCGAACTGAGAATATGACATATAATGTTTGCGTATTATAAAAATATTTATGTAGAATAATTAACACATGCCCATGGTCTACCAGCACCCCAGCCCACATTTGACATGAGGCAATCTGCAAAAACATGGCTGATGCGGCTGATGTCGCTGGTGCCACCGGTGTCCTCCTTCCATTTCTCGGCATACTGACCTAAAAGTCATAGAGACTGCAGGAGTGCCACGGAGGTATCATTGGAACTGGTGTAGAAACATTTCAAGACTATAGCATCACCCTGGTGCAGATAGAACTTGACATCTTAAATTTTCAGCAATTGCTGACGTGTTGTTGAATTAAAGTAATCAAATGCTGCTTGTAGTCGCTTCTAATATCCTGTGCTGATGTGCTATGCTATGATTTTGAAGCAATTTCAACAGGTCACCGGTTGGAAAAAACACCACGGGACGTCAGCCTCCGTCAGCCTCCAAATCCAGCTGTCAAAACACTAAGGCTGCGCACTTGTGCGTTGTTTACTGGGATCTCCACCCTCAGTCATGGTACAGGTGATCGGAAATGGTCACCAAAAGACATACTGGTTTGGTGGTGTACCAACCCCTCTGAAAAATGATGGAGTTCGTCAGTTGGGATGATTATTCCCAATATACGGAAAAAAATGTTCCAAACCACCAACCAGCATATATACTTTTCCCCGAAAGGGATGATGTTCAAATTTCATCAACTTTCAAATATCCCGTTTTCACCCGAAAATCCTATTACCGGACAGTCTGAGCTGAAAAAAGTGCACTGTATCTCTTCCATTGTTTAGCCAGAATGAAAGAAAAACAAACGTTCATCATCATTCACTAACATTGTACATGTTTAGATCAACATTAATTATCATTATAATTAACATTCATTGACATTATCATTATACGAACATGAACCACCACTAACATGTCTAGTTTCACATCAGTGTCCAAGGCGCCATAAAAGCCAGCTCCGCCGAAGCAAAGTACCAAGTGAGTGCCAAACTCAAACCTAGGCGCCATCTTTTCGCATCTTTTTGGGGAAGCCAATAAGAAACTGAACCAATTTTGGAGGGTTGACAATTTTAGGATATTTCTGATATTGAGGATATAAAATTATTTAGGATAGTTTATCAATGTTTATCATCATCCTTCCATTTCTGATATTGAGGATGATGAGGATGATTGATTCTTGCGGCTACCAAATGAGTAGGTTGGTAATATATCATGGTAATACGGTGGGTTAGTATCCCAACTCATGCAAAATTAGAGTATGAGATTATGCAATTCAGATAGTTTTGGGGGCGGTCCGGGTGCAACAGGCTTTTTTGCAACAGCTGATGTGTGAAATGCTTGGAACCGCCAAGCTGAATCAATTGGGTTCATCTCCATCTAAGCTAACATAGCTGTGGAAAATGGCCCATTTAGTCAATGGATTACCTGCTCATCCTGCTCGATGGCCCATACTAAAGCCGCAGAGCGTTCCGTAACCAAACGGAATGTAATGTTCAACGGGAAAATCAGTTGAGTATCCAATGAAAACTGGGGTGATTCTGATTCTCGTGTGCCACTTTTGAGTGACCAATGATACAGAATCCTGGAGGGAGCTGACAGGTGACCAAATGGTGCTGAAGCCTTTTTGTCTTCCCATCGTCCAGCTATTCTTTTTCATGAGCACTTTGGCCGCAAGACGTTGGACACATGACGAGCAACCGATGGTTGCTAAGCGCTCGCAGGGAGGCTTGGATTTGTTGAGTTCAAGGGCCCACAAAAGAGTTCAGGCAAATACTGGTTGGTGGTTTTTTCACAATCTTGAAACATATTAGTCAATGAGAAGGATTATCCCATATGGACAATAAAACATGTTCCAAAACTACCAACCAGGTTTCAAACCAAAGCTTTTCCATCGAATCAACTTTGCAGACTTTTAGCCATATCTCCCCAGTATCACAATTCTTCAGCGGCTGGTCGGAGGGTTCTGAACGATTCTGAACCCACCACCTGGGAATCAAACCCAATCAGAGAAACATCTTCCCTGCCTGCAGTTGATCTGGACTGGTGCCAGCTTCAAGGTTGTTTGTGGTTGCTGGTAACGGTAACTTGGCCTTGCGGAAAACCAAGTGGGCCAAGGGTGACATGTCGTCCTTTCTGGACGGCATGTCCAACAAGCTTTCGAGGAAAATCATTCCCAACAACCAACAATATTACAATTTGCTGGTCTTTCTAAACGGTTCTTCTTCAATTTCATTAAATTTCTTCATATGGGGATGGGTCAAAACCCTATCCCCCTGTAGTTCACATCAAAATAGCTGGGATTTATGGATGTTCATCCCCTAAAAATGGTATTAATAGGTATTGATCCATACCCATATATGTTCCATGGATTTTTTTCCCTCTTCCCAATCGTTGCCACCGGCCGAAGCACCACTGCCTGGGAGGCAAGGCCGCCCTGTGCGGAAAAAAAAGCAGCCGGTTCCTTGAAGCTTCACAGGGCGTCGTTGTGGTTCATGGCCTGAAGCTCTTTCCAAGCAGACCTTGGCTCTTGGAGGTCTTGGAGCCGGAAGGTTTTGTGGTAATTTTGGCAGTGGAACATTGCCAAGTAATTATTGATGGGAGAATCATGCAAGTAAACGGGAGAATCATGGTAACTGGATGTAACTGGTAACTCCTCAGGATGGTTTTGCTGTCAATGTGGTCTAGGGGATAGCCAAGCACCATCGAGATGTGCGGCCTGCGTAACGTGCTTCACTCAATGGGAACACATATTCCAACAAAACATCCAGAAGGTGATGTGTGGATCATGACGTAATTATATTGGATCATGTGTCATGGTAATGAAAGATGTTTGAAAAGGATTGAAAAGGAACATTTTGGTGGTGCTGTCACAGAAACAAACACCAGTTGGCTGGCTTGTTTACAGGTTCCGATGTTGGTAGTCTCCCACTGCGCCACGGCAACTATTTCCATTGAGGACAAGTCAAACATGGGTGTGTCTGAACATAATGTATACCGCCAAAATGAGTGGCAACTAACAAGACAAATAACGAGAAACGATGATTTAAGTTACATAACCATATGCAATCAGCAAATTTAGGGGTACCGGGGTACCCTATTTTCAGACAAACCCAGTTCGGAAAAAAAAACGATATAGCACAATACCATCTGAGACCATGGCTCACGGCTCATGGTAGCTATCCTAGCGTGTCCCATTTAAGGCAAAATTTCAACATGTGACATTACTCTTCACCAAAATATCTCTCATTTGTTGCAATTTGTGAGCCATGTTTGTTGATGTCGATTCTATTGATGATGAGTATCCCAATTTGGTGAAAACCTCAAATGCTGTTGCCAATCTTTTGCCAATCGGTTTCATGGTCAGTTTTCATACTCTGTCGGGTGGACCACCACATCCCAAGATTTGGTGCTTTAATCATCCCTCTGATGTTTGGTAGAACCCGATGAAACCCATGAGTTTTCTGAGGAACATGATCTACCAATGATGGGCTTTCCTACTAACTTCCTACAGGGATCGCTGGGTATTCGCCCAGCGGCCCGATATGCTTCAGCAGGGCGGCTTTGGGTGGCTGGAGATCCCAACCTGGCATGAACCATCTCTGCAAACCAGACATGGTTCAACAGAAACTTAAAAGGACAAAAGAACACCTAGCTATAAATATATATATACAGTACATTTTAATATGTATATATATGCATATATTAATCCAATAAGTATCTGAACACCAAACACCCATATTAAGGTGTGTCTTACATTAATCATGATGTCAAATGATGTGTAGTTACATGTAGTTACAGTATCAAGCATGGTCGGCATGGTGTTCAAAACATAGATAATACCGGTAAACATCCAATGCAGTTAAAACAGTAAAAGTACCTTGTGTTCAATGGATGATGTTTGATTGATCACACATGGCTCAAGTGAGTATCTAAAAACTCAATTAGCCTCCAACAAAGAGCAAATCAGACGGTGTTTGATAAACCCTCCCGAGACATATCGCAAAACCATGCAAAACCTAGGAACATCTGAAAACAACCCGTGCGAGCCCATACAGGTGCAGGTGCACGCACACTATCCATCGTTTGAAAAGTATTCCTGCAACCCTGGGGCCCATAAATCTTGACCTTATATATCCCAATGGTGAATGAACAATTTACTCACCGGAAACCATGGCTTTTTCCCATCAGAAATGGACATGTACCGGCAACTGTTCCCATAAACCAGGTCCTCCCGACAAAAAACAAAACATCTCGTTTTTTTTGGATCCATGTATGACGATATCTCAGGGGAACCCCCCTCCATTCTTTCATGGGAACAACATGTTGTCATTATTAAAAACAAATGGGGTTACTTCTGCTCATAAACCCTATGAAATTTAAATGGGACAGGGATGGTTAAGTAGATGATTAAATGATCGAACAACCATAGAAATTCCCAACAAACGCACCTCCGATGGTGGTGACGGCTCGGTCCCAGCGCCGGGATCGGACGTGTCCCACCGACATCTCCACCGGCTCGCTGCGGCTGTCTGACGCCTGGCGGTTTCGACTCCGGGGCAACGATGGATTGAAACCACCGACACAGTCCGGCAGAATTTCACCCACCTTACCCACCTGTATGCTGAATTGGGAGTCGGGTAGGGCGGTGGTTGGTTTTTTGATGAATTGTGTGGTCAAGACATGTCAAGACTGCACAACTTTGACCAACTTTGATGAATTTAGATGAACTTAGCAGGTTGCAAACTATGGAAATGCACTTGATCACCATATATAGTGGGGCTTCCGCGGTACCGCGGTAGAGCGACCTCTGCTTCCGAGTCTTCCGAGTTGTCTGGCCCATCCGAAAGCTCCTGTGAAACAGGGTCTCTTAACTTGGGAAAATCTTGTGCAAAAACATGGGAATTATGGAAAATTATGGATAATGACTTGGATAATATGTTTTATACTCTGAAAAAGTATGGAACATAACCCTTTTGTAAGGCTGTCCAAATCCTTTAAAAAAGTGAAGCCACCTTAAGGGTCCCTTTTAGTAGAAAATGATGAATATTCCCCATAACATGGGTCCATTTCATGGAAAAAATATGAAAAAAATCCTTGACTTAAAGGCTTTCCTGATGAAGCGAATCGCCAATGCCAATGCCAATGCCAAAAGCACGAGTTTCTCGTAGGAATCATGGAATCGGGACAAGAGTGGGACGAAGATTCGCATCACTCAGATTAGGGTCTCATGGCTAGAATGACCAGAGACGACATGCTGTAGCCATCTTGATATCCAGCAATTGGGATAGTTTGGGTAATTGGATATCAAAATGAGGATATCAAATTTGACATCCAGTAGTGTAATTGGATATAAGTAACCCAGTATGTATCATGAGGATTCTCCATGATTCTCCTCGGATTTCTTTACCAATGTCCTCAAAATGACACAAAATAGAGGGGATGGTCTGGCATACCATCACCAATTCAAGCGGCTATACGACCCCCCATTAAGATCCATTAAGCACTAAGCACGCACCTCCTTTTGAAGGCTTACCTTTTGAGCCTTGGGGTTCGTTCTTCGAGACAATCAAGATCTCTAGCCAGTCTGAAGACAGAAACCCAAGGCCCAAAAGGTAAGCCTTCAAAAGCTCGTGATTGTCAGCTTTATCACATCAAGCCCTTCCCCTCAAACACAATCCACTCTTTAAAAAATAGCAGGTATGGCAGCTGGACATCCATTCCAGCTGCCAGCTTTACTTTCCACTAATTCCAAGATTACCGTCATTGTTTACTGAAAGATACTGAACGTGTTTGTTCCCTGTTCTTTTGCTTGATCCATCCTCAAATATCCTCTGCAAAAATCGATGCAAATATCGAAACAATTTTCTAGTCAGAAATCACCAAAATCACACCGCAAAAACGGGCAATTTTTCCCACATCAAATCAGAAAATGATGCGGTCAAATCTCAGGAATCTTACAGTTAACTCACCCATGTTGCCGCTTCAATCTCATCAAATCTATGTTTCTCTATGTTTGATAACTGACTCAGTCAACTTCCCAATTTTGCTGGTGAAACTCACGCATTTTCATGTCTCTTTGAGGACGGTGTTCCGGGTCTCCTGTTCACCACAGGTGAAGAGATGTGCATTCGCTCGGCGGTAGATCCCTGGCATTAAAGATCCAGCATGGGGTTGAAACCAAACCATATAACACCCAAATACAAATAAATAAAAAATAATATAAATATATCTATAAACAAATCTATATAGTATTATAACCCATTTGTTCCATCAAAATTGATCCATACTACCTTCTACTAATGGGTTGTGGTCATGGGTTCCGACCTCTGCCGACCTAGCAAACATGCCAAATTTGTCTAGCTCTTCCCGAAGAGTTGAACACAGCTCTGACAAAACATGCCATACATGCCCCTTCTTGCAGTAGGCTTGCGTGTAAATTGCTACCATTCCATGGTGCATTCGACTAACAGTGACCAGCTTAGGTCACCCTTCCTCAAATCAGTTCTGCACCAGCATGCACCTTGCCTTGCAAAATGTGTTTTTGGCGTAGGATGTTTACCTCGTCTTGCTTGAAAAGCTCCGAAGTATCCTGGGGAAAAGCATGCTCCCAACACCCCGGATAACAGGGCAAGAATTGGCAAATAAAGAAGAAAACTCATCCATTTCACCCCTTTGTGGCTATCATTGAGCCTACCGAAGTAGGTTGGAGCAATCCCCATCCAGAGCGCCAAAATATCTTTGTCACTTGGGATCTCAACTGAGTCATACCAAACTGGGATAATCCTTGAAATCAGAAGTGAAATGATTTCGCGACAGTCGACAAGACAAACAGCATACAGAATCCAACAGGGTCATCCAAATAGGGCGGTAGCGACCAAGGTCCTTAAAGTGAATCTGCAGTGGGTCGTTCTGAAAGTCAAGCAGCACGCCGACTCCTAGGGATGGGAAGCCGCACGCCGTCGCTTGGACGAAACACTACTGGTGGCTTTTCAAGCCATCTGAAGCAACTACCATCTGGTTATGACTAACAGTTCGCCATGGAAAATCCACCCATTTTTAATAGGTAAACCATCTATTTCTATGGGCCATCTATACCATGGCTTAATGTTAGTCATAACCAGATGGTAAATGTCATTGGGGATCATCGAATCCAACGCAGCCAAAAAGTCACCGCATTGAATTTGGGGGTATGGGGGCCAAATTTTGCATGATAGGGTTTGCTTTTTTTTGTCCATCTACGGAGGGTTGAAAATAGATTATGTTTGACAACTTGTTTTTTTTGCCAGTGCCAGGGCGTCGCAGAGGATTTGCCCTACATCATGGCCCCCGTCTCCCGCAAAGCAACATCAATGACTCAATAAAATTCATAAGGTCGATGGTGGCTCATACACCTCTAACAACCCCTTTGTGCATATATATATATATATTGTGCATATATTTCCACAACTATTAGAGATTTGGATCATACCTTTTTTCACATCTCCAAATCCAGCTGTTCCGGTGATCTTCCGAGAAAAAAAACAGCTGCAGCTTCAAGTTGGATCCCTTCAGCGGAGTCCAGCGCTGCCAAGGCTCTTTGGATATCTTGTGAAAGGATGGCATCCATAAGGCTCCAATCCTCCCACTCAGCCATGAACCTACGATCAACAGTAGGTCGAAGTCGCAGGGATGGGATCCCCAGTTATCCCAGTTTCTAATGGGATGTAATGGTGATCAACCCATCTACCATCTGGTTATGACATTCACAGTTCACCATGGAAAATCCACTATTTTTTATTAGGTAAACCATCTATAAATGGGCCATTTTCCATGGCTATGTTAAATAACCAGAGGGCAACTACAGTGTGCAGAGGTGATTGTAATGGTGATTTCATGGATAAATCATGTGATGTTCGTGAAATAAACCATCTCCAAATTTACCATGTCTCAGGGTGGGATTGAAACCATCATAAACCATCCAAATATGGCTGGTTTATATATCATTGCTTTACCAACATGACTTTGTTCGATTAGAATCGCCGTGTTCGTTGGAGCTACGTCTCCAGTGACGTTTTTTTTGTGATGCCTCCACAAAGAGATGTAAAGAAATGTTCAGCAGGCGGAATGTGGTGGATCCATACATGTTGGGGTTCTCATGTAGAGACATAGGAATGGATGCGTCATTCTAGTATATAATCCTGAAACAAGCATATACTAAATGTTTATCAAATGATTCTCTTAACGATCCATTGGCATACCCTCTGGTAAACTAACATAGCTATTGAAAATGGCCATTTATAGTGGATTTACCCATTAAAAATGGTGATTTTCCATAGTTACGTTAGTTTACCAGGCCGGGTAATTCTAACCATTCAAAGCTGTAGCATCAAACCATCAGAATGGTAATCCTCCTGGTCTGTGCGGATCCCTCCGGGCTCGCTACTTGCGGTCGCTGTCGAAATCCATGATGGCCGCCTATGATAGACTGCCACATAACTGACATATATATGGGAGCAACATATCAATTTGAACCATACTCGATGAAGCTTAAAAACGTATGCAAAAAAATAGCATATGGCATCATATGCTACTGGTTGGTGGTTTCAACCCTCTGAAAAATGATGGAGTTCGTCAGTTGGGATGATTATTCCATTCCCAACTGAATGGAAAGTCATAAAATTCATGGTCCAAACCACCAACCAGTTTTCCATATATGTTCCATATATGTTCCATATATATGTTCCATATAGATATCCCACATATTTCATATGGCTATACCCTCTGGTAACCTAACATAGCTATGGAAAATCACCATTTCCAATGGGAAAATCCACTATAAATCACCATTTTCAATAGCTATTTTGACATAACCAGAGGCTATAACTATCAGTGTTTTTGGCAGAGCTGCCTGGTGCCACAGTTCAACTCCCCTACCACTCCCAGCCTCGGTGATGACTCTCAGCTGTCCTCGGGGGAGATCTGAGATCTTTCTGTGTCATGGATGGAACATGGAAAATCCGAAAAACACCAAGGATCCAAAAATAAAGGATCCACATGGTGAACATATGGTGAAAATATGGTGAAAATAAAGTCCATCTAGATTTCTAGTTTCATGGTTTCATGGTGAAAATTGTCCATCTAAATAATTACTATAGTTTCATCTAGTTTCTAGATAGGTATCTTAACCTGAAGTATAAAAAAGGCTGCACATGGTTGGCAGAAACTGTTGGTAGCTTCAAAGTCAATAAACATGAGGTAAACAATGGGCATTCAGAAATATTCAGAATCCCTGTCTATTGGGGTTGCCAATTCTTTGATCTCTAGTGACTTTGGATATTCATTAACAGGCACTGGGATGGAGGACATGGATTGTCTGCAAGATTTGGAAGTGCATGACGGGAATTTTCCAGAAAAATGCATACGGAATCCACAAAAGCTCATGTTCAGAACATGTAGAATCCTTTTCCAGCAGCAAATCTTCGTTTTTACATTATGCCTTTCTCATGTTTTCATCTTTTTTCCATCTTTCCACATCTTTCCACATCAGTTCCCTGTTTTAGCCATCTTCGGCCCGTTGAACATCCGCTGACCCTGGGCCCTTTGTAGGCAAGGGACTGATTGAAATCAGCTCTGCATCTTTGTAATGCAGTTTTAAGGCGGCAGCAGGATAGCCTTGGCATCCGGAAAAACCATGGCTTGATACCATGGTTTCTGATGGTTTCTGGTGTTTGAATATTGGATATTTTAATGGTGTTTTAATGATAATCACGATCTTTAATAGGTACTTCATCTATAAATGATGGATCATTTTCCATAGCAAACTGTTAGTTTACTTGAGGGTAAATGATCATCTCTTCAATGGGAGATCTTCAGGATCCAATTGAAGGTACAGTACCTACCATATATAAGGCCTATATAAGGCCTATGTAAGGGGATATCCCACCAAAATATGGCCAGAAATATGGTACTAACATACTGGTACCTCCATTTTAGGATCCTGGAGATCTCCCATTGATCTTTCACTAACCTGAAAAGTGCGGCCAGCTATGGGGATGATTCCCCGCAATCTGACCATCATTCCAGTGAGGCACAGTGAGGTCACTATGATTCAACCAGATGTTTGGTACCTGCTAAGTTGTAGGATGGTGATAGGTGGTGAAAAGTTCAACAATGTCAAAGCAGACCCCGTTGACGGAAAGAAATATGAAACATGTTGTAATTGTGATATTTGGTTGCCAAGGTGTAAGTCAAAAAGTAACACACTCAATTACATCAAATGATTGCCGTGAAACTTCAAATAATGGGCCAATTGCGACATCCACATCATGAGTTATGTCCCATACTTCAAATATCTTCAAGTAGCCGTTTCTTTTTGGCAACCCTAAGGTTTGTGCGTTTGTGCCCGCGTCCGGGGGGCCCCTAAAAGTGCACCCCCAGCTTCCGCCCAAACGGGGTCAAACCCAGGAACTGGAAAAAATGCAAATGCCCTGTTCCTCGAGCTGTTGCCTGCAACGTCACGGGGTTTTTAAGGTCAACTTCTTGTTGCGGGATGCTTTTGTTTAACAAATGTGATGGCATCTCAAAAGATCACAAAAGATTCGTGTGAATCATTACTGGTTGGTGGTTGAGCCCTACCCCTCTGAAAAATATGAAGGTCAGTTGGGATTATTATTCCCAACACATGGAAAAGTATAACATGTTCCAAACCACCCACCAGATTTTCACATCTTCAACCTATCGACCTATGGCTCCGAACTGATCTGAAATATATAACATTATATAACCCCACCATGCCACTGAAGCAGGGCCTCCAATTCGGTGGCCGATGTTCTGGCCGTTCCAGACCCAAGGAGTCCATGTCTGGCTGCACCTGGTGCGGTTTATGGATTTCCATCATGTCATGATCCAAAGGGCTCCGAATGTTAGACCACCAATATGGCAACCCCAAATGAAGAATCATAGATCGGATCTATAATCCTGAGCACATTAAGATATAGTTTCTCAGATGTTCTCAGATTTTCTCACATTAAGAAGTGAAAATTGACCTATGATTGACCCATGTCTACTAGATATGGCTTCACCGTTTCACCTATGAAACATGCCCCGGTGATTCCAATCCTAGAACACCGCCACGTTGGGCGATGGTTTGTTCATGGGCTGGTTATGTGATTCCGGGGGCTACCCTCCGGGAATCAAACGTGGCAATGGAAAATCACCAATTTATAGTTTTTGTTTCCCATTTTAACATCTCCATTTATAGGGGATTTCTCGCGTTGCCACGTTTGATTGCCAGATTTTAAGTGGTAAAAAATGGTTCATCTTAAGTAATTAAACAATCGATTAGATTCCAATCAATACCCTCAAGTTAATAAAGATCCGGGTTTGCCGGTTTGCCCAAAATTAGGGTACCCTTATTGGTTTGCCATCATACTCGTTTTCTCATCCATTAAAATTGCCCGGAATTGGGGAGCATACCACATTTTCAGGCACGACCAAACTAGATTTAGATAAAATAGTATATCCCAAAGAATATCCCAAATCAATGTCCATTTCTGGTTGGTTTTTATGCCCATAATGTATCTATGTTCAAAGTTTCAAAGTTTCATATCCAGAAACTACACCTGCTCGCCTCATGAATCATCACGGCCTTCAGCTGGGGACCTGCCAACCAGAGAGAGGCTAACCATCAATAGATGGAGGGTTAAACCATCAATGGCTAGCTTGAGAATCGATTTTTTATGTTTTATTGGAACCATAGTCTATAATAATCTATGGATGGAGGTTTGCCTTCTGGTAAACTCACAGAACGCGAACTGCAAAACCAGCATTTGTAGATTGGGTTTTTTTCATCTTCCTCACTGGAGGTTTAGCCACGAAAACTTGGGCTTTACCATGGCTTGCATATCCAGCCAATGGATTCAATGGCCATTCCAGGAACCGATTCATTGGAGCTACCTACCATATAATCACGGCCTAAATTTCAGGGAATATCCCCCCAAAATATGGCCAGAAATATGGTACTCACGTACCTCCATTTTAGGATCCTGAAGATCTCCCATTGATGGTGAAATCCCCACGTTTCTTCGTAGATCACCATCCAAGCTGCGATTTTGGTCACCCATCGAGGCCTGCGATGGCCTCAAGTTCTCTTCTTTTTTTTTAAGGCAGCCAAAAGATGCCGACAAATCATGAGTATATGTATCTGGGTAAATTATAATATTTCACTAACCTGAATTAAGGCCATTTGGGGATCATTTCCAATACTAACCATGATTTCCAGTGAGGTCGTAGTGAGGTCGTTATAATTTACCCAGATGTATATACTGTATGTACTACAATTTTTAAGATTTTAGTGGACAATCGAAAATAATGGCTGATACCCCCCAGAAAACTAATATGTATCTGGGTAAGTTATATTAAGTCACCAACCTGAGATAGGGAATAAGATAGGGAATAATCCGCCGACCCCGGCCTTAGCCAAGGCAGGGGCGGCGCCTGGGACCACCTCAGGTGTGGAACTTGTCTTTCTTAGCAACAACCCCAAGGCCAGATCCATGGTTTCTTCTCAGCGCGGTCC
>Ga0126342_10015132_pt1 | contig 13537 bp, 12 predicted proteins | sample Cyp1metagenome_FD_92528 | JGI IMG/M metagenome (GOLD analysis project Ga0126342, IMG submission 92528) | Coral microbial communities from Lord Howe Island, Old Settlement Bay, Australia - Cyphastrea 1 metagenome | ecosystem: Host-associated > Invertebrates > Cnidaria > Coral ...
TATAAATTAATAAAAATACTTTAAAAATTTATATATATATATATATATTTTAAAAAAATATAAATATAAATATATATATAAAATATATATATATATATATATAATATATATAATATAATATATATATATATATGGTCCCGTCCGGCGCCCGGGGACCCCCCCAGCAACCTCCGCCACGGGGGTGGCCAGCCATCTACCACCATCCGTCAAGATCTCATATGCTATACTTACATGCTGGCCTCGTGCCACCTATGCACTACATAAGAGGATACCTCCATGCAGTGTTCACTACTGCCTATAATATGCCCATACAATCTATTTACAACGTATTCCTGCCCATAAAGTACCATTATAGTAGCCATATATAGCCATATACTAGCTACTATCAAGATCTCATGTGCTATACATATTTGCTAGCCACATACAACCTATATCTACCTATATAATATACTATATACTATCTACAAGATACCTCTATAACCCCCCACCCATCCCACAGGGGGGGCGGGGGTAAAGTAGACCCTAGATGGATCATTTACATGCTGGCCACATGCGACCTACTTAATGCCTTACACACTAGTTGTGCCAGTGACACACTACCTAGCCCCCACCCACCCCACAGGGGGGGCGGGGGTAATGTAGACCCTACATCGATCATTTATATGCTAGCGACATGTCAACTATATCCGACACAAAGCCTCCAACATACAGGGTACATACAGGACCATGACCATGAGGGGGGAGGGGTTGCAGGGCTGAGCCATATATATATATGTATATATATATATATATTATGTTACCATCCAACCGTACTGGGCAAAGCTTGGGTGGGCACTTTAGTACTTTATGTATTTGTTGTTGTGCCGCTATACACAGGGAGATCATCCTTACCGGCCAAAATGCAATGTATCCAAGATTGCGATGTATATTTTGTTCCATAAGTAAACCCCAGCCAACCTATAATGCGGATAGGAAATTTGGTTTAGTTTCACCCATCCAATAGAGTCAATAGAGTTATCTACCACAAACCATAGTAAACCATACTAGATCATAGTCAACCGTAAACCATAGTAAACTTAACTAGTTCAACCAACTTAAAACGACTTAAGTCTCCCATGGCAGATGAAACCCATGGCATCTGATTTCGACGCTCAGGATGCAGCTGTGTGCGTGGTTGACAAGATCAACTACTTCAAGAGAAACTTGGCTGCGCAGTCCTACAAAAAATGGGATGTTCACAACAAAACTGGGAAACCACATGGATTTACCTAGTAAGAAATGGAACTCAAGAGTTGCAATCAACCATAATAATAATATATATATATATACACACATATGTAATATGTAACATGTAGGCATGGATGAACTTACAAGGACCTCCCATTGTTCCAAAATTCATGTTGCTCATCATGTCAGGGCCTTTTAAGGGCATCCTATACTTTTGGGACGCGTCCAAGTGAATTTTCAGCACCTATTTTGCTATAGAAGCCCGCTTTGTCCGTGGTAGAACCACTGATTGTTATCGTTATATGTCTGTGTACATATATATATAATATCATATATCTAATATAATATAATATATATATATATATGTATTATTATTATTAGTATTATTATTATTAGTATTATTATTATTATATATATATATATATACTATATATAATAATATACATATTATATAATATACACATAATATATATATATATATGTATGTATACATGTAGCACACCCACATTTTGGACAAAGGACCCACATCTTACCTTTTTCCTACCTTTTTTCGCCCTGTTGGGTTTCCGGGGAAACGGGTTCCCTCAGGTACGGTGACCACCAAATCCAAGTTCCATGTGACTTTGGGTCATCAAACCGCGTGGCATCCCAGTGGATTTTTTCGGCATTGTTGAGTCGGATATAATGGGAATACCTGGATGTTTCATGAAACATAATTTGACCGAGCCTCTGGAAACTTGATATAGCAACATAGGAAACCACCATTTCAATAAGTAAATCATCTCTAAATGGACAATTATCGCTATGTTAGATTGCCAGAGGGTACTCCATTGCCAGAGGGTACTCCATTGAAAATTTCACGCGAACTGCCCTTGATTGTTAATCATTTTCCTGCAATCACACTTCCAAGAGCCACAGTTCGAAATTCTAATTGGGGTGTGTTCAAGAAGTGCTGTACCTTTGAAAAAATCCATGGTTTAAAGCCATAAGCTCGGGCCCACATCCAGGGTTTCTCCACCCCAATGATAGGTAAACAAGGTAAACGATAGCCACTTTTGAGTGGAAAAAAATACATCATCATTTTTTTCTACCAATTTCCCCCCGGTGTCTTTGGAGTGTTGAGAGCAACCCTGTTGATTTTTCTAAGTGCTGATGCATCAATGCTTATTTAGTTGTTTTTTAAACAGATGTAAGTTGGAAGCATTGTCAAATGGTTTGAGCTAGCTAATCAAATGAAATCCAATCCTTCAACACATTTCTTCTTATACAATATAATATGTTCCTTTTTAAAGCGCCAAAAATTGGGGGCCCACATCCTTCTTAGTTTTTTGACAAACTTCAGGTCATGGCCACTGCGCATTTTTTCTGCCCCTTCCCTGGAACGTCGGCCAGTTCCAGGTAAAAATGGCGGGGTGGACCGGGTCAATCTCGGTGGTTGATTGTTTGATGTTGATAAGTTCAGTTTTTAGATAGTTGTTGGCTCAAAAGTGAATACTGGTGACAGGTGCAGCTCCTAGCTCGAAACTCAATCTTGATTTTTAAAAATTGATGGATAAGATTTTAAGCGTTTTTGAGCTAAGAGTTGGAGAAACTCCAGCTGAGAGAAAATGCTGCGGAGTATCGAAGATTGGTCATGATTGGTTATCTGCTTGGTGGTTTGGAACATGTTTTATTTTCCACATATTGGGAATGTCATCATCCCAACCGACAAATATTTTTCAAGATGGTTAAAACCACCAAGCAGTTCTGATTAGTCATACCTGGATCCTTTGAGCTGGAAGCTTCGTGATCTTTGGGGTTTAAGGTCCCCAGGTGTTGAAAGTTGATTTGAGACGTGGCACACATGAGAACACCCCGATATTGGATACCAAGATCCTTCAACACTGAACCAATCTTAAGTCCTTCAAGTCATGCACGTGGAAGTGTTTCCATACCCTGGAAATTTTGATAAAAGAAGTGCAAAGCTAGAAGAATTCAAGGTGCCCATGTATTCCCCAAGGTATCCTGACGTAGTTTTCCCTAGGTGGTCATGCCACCTCGGTAGGAGCAAGGAACCAGCGGCATCCAAAGGATATCCAGGTTGGACGCGGTTGTGAAACTCGCGGAACTCATCCAAAGATGGAGGGTTGATCAGCGAAAACAGTGACTGGTTGGTGGTTTGGAAAATGTTTTATGACTTTCCATAATAGATGGGATAATATGTACAAGCCCAGTTTCAAAAAATAACTGGTTAGTAATCACATCTGGTTGGTGGTTTCAAACATTGGGATGATGACTTTCCCATCATATTGGGAATGTCATCATCCCAAGTGACTTTCACTCCATCATTTTTCAGAGGGGTAGGGCTCAACCACCAACCAGAGTGATCTTACCCGAAATTCGATTTCAAGCAAAGACAGGGGCGTACCTAGCGTACCTAGCAGAATAGAAAGTAGAAATGCATGAATTGAATCTTCAGAATTCTTTCCTGGACCAACAAAATCTTTGTTCAATGCGTTGCCTCTTCTGTTGAAATTCAGTCCAGACTGTTTCTGGTACACTTTCACCGAAACCTCGTAAGATGTTCCAACGACATTAAGTGTGGTAGTATGATAATCAATAATCAATGTGCGATCCTGTGATTTTTTTTTCGCAGCCCGCCGAAAAAGGAAAAAACAACAGGTATAGAACAGTCAAATCCTACCAAAATAGTTTTCAATAACTGTTCTATCTTCTTTGAGGGTTAGATGGGACATGCTTGCAGCTTCAGCCATCATAACGAGATCATAACGAGATCACTCTTCACACGGCTTTGGTTTGATGCTGGTTATGTCCTCCCCAGTTTAGTTGCTGGATTTGCCCGGCATACTTGAAACTTTACCCTCTGGTAAACGTTTACATAACTATGGGCCAAATCACCATGTTATAGCTGGGTAAATCAACTATTTCTATGGCCATGTTCAATAGCAAACTGTTAGTCATTACCAGAGGATGAGTCCCATTAACTATCATTAATCACCATAATATAATTAAACATTATGAACCACTACTAACTAACCATTAAATCACCAGAGGGTATATCCCAATCTTGTGAATTTCATGGTGATCACACATGACTCACAGAGTGGATGTGAATGGGTAATTGTGGCAGTAGCCTCTGTTCTGTCAAGAATTGTGCCAAGAAACTCAAGTTATAGTAAGGAAAATCATCCCAACGCGATTTGTTATCTTTTTTTAAAATATGTATTATATGGAGGTTTCCTAAGTCATGGTGGGAACCCTAAATCATTTGTTTATAGATGGATTTTCCATGAAATAAACCATCCAGCTTTTTGGGGTACCCTTTTTGCATCCCCATTAGTCTTGTTTCTCATACCCCACATTTGGCAGTCTCCTCATGGTTACACATAATATATATATATATATATACACCATGAAGTCCACAATATACTTTGGATATAAATTATAACCCAATTCTACATACTTGTTTTAATGTGTTTACTTTCTCATGTTTTTAACGTTTGACTGTTTACTAATTATATTAGCGATTATCAGTTTGTAACATTGGTGTTTTTGTTTATGATTGTTGCACTATTATCTGGTTGGTGGTTTCAAACATTTTTTATTTTTCCATAATATATGGGATAATCCTTCCCATTGACTAATATTTTTCAAGATGGTTAAAAATACCAAGCAGTAATTGTATGTAATAAGACTAATTATATGTGAGTATTAGTTTGTAACATAGGTATTTTATGATTTTTGCACTATGATGTTTTTAAACCAACCGATCAGCGTCTCATCGACAGTACGGGCTGCCGCGGCAGGTGCCTCCAAGAGCGGTCCGACCCTGGCGATGGGTCACTCGGCAACAAAAATTGTGTTTTTTTTTTTTTAATGGGCGAATCATGGTTCATAATGGATAATAATGTTTAATAACGGTTACTGTAATAATATGTAATAGTGGTTAATAATGGTTTATAATGGTTAATAACATATTTGCTCAAAATAGTGAATAACGGTTAATAATAGTTAATACTGTAATGATTAATAATGGTTTACAATAGTTAATAAATCTAGCTTGGGTGTATGCTTGTTTTATGGTTGTTTTGTGATGATTACTGTGGGTGTAATTGTTAATGGTTCAAGATGGCTATTTGATGCTTCCACAATCAAGCATTGCTGGGAAATCCCTTGTAAGTGGAGGTTTGTAACTTGCACAATAATCGAACTAAGGGGGGGGGATGGCCCTCAATGACCCATATCTTTTAGGGGATTGTAATTATTTGGAATTAATGGACATTCATGGTGTATATTGGTGTATGTATATATATATTATACTGGTTGAGAATGATAAATGATGGTGAACTTGGAGCACTCATGTTCTTGGAACAGATCAGATGAGCAGTGTCAAAAAGCTGTTGGAAGATCACCAACATCAGATCTGACAACGCTCAGGGTGAACTGACTACATCATACTCTGCAGATACAAAGGCCACGACTTGATGGCTGAAGTGGTATGATCAAATGAGAATCATGTCCATTTCCAACCTGGGAAAATTGCGAAATTTGAGGAAACAGGGCCAAGTGTCCTATTTTCATACCATCATTATCATATTTCCGAACCAATTGCTGAATTCATACATGATATTCAGACCCAAGAGAAACACACAAACTCTGGGCCAAATTGTGAGCTTTATGGAAAGTCTACTGGCCGAGTAGTGGATTCCCAAAATGCTCGGAACATGTCGGGAAATTGGAGATTTGTTTTTTTGGGGATTTCATGGAAGATTCCTGATCTATATACCCTCTGGTAAACTAACATAACTATTGAAAATCACCATTTATAGTGGATTTACCCATTAAAAATGGTGGTTTTCCATAGTTATGTTAGTTTACCAGAGGGTAAATGAAGATTTTTTGAGCCGGGAGAATCATCCTTTTTGTTCGTATCATAAGAGAATTCTATGTGTAATCAGAACTGAGTTTCTCTAAACATTACCCTTTGGCAAATTAATATAGACCCTGAAAATCACCAATTTTTAGAGGAAACTAATCTTCCAACCCCTATCTACCAGGCTCTATGTTAATTTACTGGAGGGTAAATTGTCTATATTAGCGTAACAGCGTAACATATCATACCATAATTTACAAGCAGCTGATCCCCATTTTGATGGCATTTTACGAGATAAGGTTGCTGTTCATGCTTATAATAAGTGTTCTCAAATATGGGGATACACGAAACCATTGCATTGGTTCATGATTAGTTTGTTGGTTTTGATGAACATCAAACCCTTTAGTTTATAAGATATAGATATGGTATAGAGGTTTTAGCCATCATACATTTGGTGATACAATTGCTGGTGGTTTCAACATTTTTATTTTCCATCATATATGGGATAATCATCCCAACTGACGAACTCATATTTTTCAGAGGGGTTGGAAAAAACCACCAACCAGATTGATACAGAGTAACTTGGCTGGTGGATGATGAGGATTAAACTGCCCAATACTTACCCTCTGGTGAACTAACATAGCAATGGAAAATGGCCATTTATAGTGGATTTTCCCATTAAAAATGGTGATTTTCCATTGCTATGTTAGTTTACCAGAGGGTAGGGAGTTTCCATCAATTCAACATGTTTTCCCCGCTGCTTGTTTTGACATTGAGATTTGCCTGGTGGATGTTTCGGGGCATCACGATTCGATATGTTTTGCGGATGATTGACTAAATGGCCATGTACGTTTGGTGTTGAACCCGTCACAAAAAGACGGCATTCTTTTGAAGCCATATTGATGATCTCAAGGATCAACACGTTTACACAAGTCCTGGTTTGGTAAGTTCTTCACACTAAGAATTCAATAGGCTAGACTGACTTATTCGGTAAAAACAAGCGCAGCGGACATCCATTGGCATTGGACTCCTGTGTTGTAACCTTGAGCGAGAAAACATAGGTAGCAGGTCCGCAAAACATGTTTTGCCCTTGGCTTCCCTGGAATGGATCCCTGTTGAGCTTCAAGCCAATGTGAACATGGCCATGAGATTTCTTCACATTCTGCGGAAACATCGTTTGGTTCCAAGAATGGGGTATAACGGTATAGCCATAGCCCCAAAATGGCCTTTCCGCTTGATTGAGAGCCCCCCCCAAGACGCCTTGTGGCAGAAACTCTTTGTGTCCCACGAGAGCCTTAATCGGCAGAACATACGTGAAGATGGTGTGTGGGGCATCTTTTTTCAAGTTCGTTACATCCGAGCTTTCGATCTCTCGCAAGGGCATTCTTCGTCCCAAGAGGTAAGAACAGATCCCATGGCTAGGACCGGGGATGCTGGAACCACGTCAGCAAAGTAAGCTTAATATAAGCACAATAAAACCTTAACGCTCAGTACAGACTGCAACGGAGCTGCCGCAACCGAACAAATATGGAACAAACCAGAGTGCCACTCGAGCACTTGCCTGCCACAGGCGGTGCAGCTGCAGATGCAAAGCGCTCGCGGAGAGATTGAGCTGTTTTGCGCATGTCGGCAACGTACAAATTGGGTCATATTTGGTCTCAGAAAGTTTGGACCACTCACCTGGGCAGCCCCCATCATCATTGGCATTTCCCCTTTTTCACGCAGCACTAGGAGCCCAACATGGACATCACAATGCGAAATGTGAAGCTGCTCTTCGCCATGGCGCCAAAAGCAGTTCGAGCAAAATGCTGTTTCATCCCCCAAAAAAAATCCAGGCGCCACGCTCGGCCTTGGAATGAATTCCCTCTGTAAGTTTGCTTCCATTTCAGCATGGCTTTCCTTTATTCCAAGCCCAGTGCGTCCATAACATCATCATTTTTACTGACCTTTACGCATGCATGCATGCATGCATGCATGCATGTATATGATAACTTACATCATATGTATGTATTTGCATTTTTGGTAAATACTTTAAATTTAAACATATATATTATATTTAGTTATTATGATTATCTACGTGTAGTGACAAATATGTAGACAATATCAGATATATCATAGCGTCTCCTTCTGTCTCCTTCATTGTTCTCGGGTTTTGCATGCGGGGTCGCCCTGAGCCTTCAAGGGAAACCAAAAAGATTGCATAGTTTTCAGTGCTTTCGGCCAAACATGTCAGTCAACGTGTCGGAATCCTTCAGGTTGCGGTGCTGCAGTGTCCGAAAGGCGCCGCTAGCGTTTGAAGTTACTTTTTCAGTGCTGGAAAGGATTTTATTCAACACCTTGATATATATAATCACGTTTTTTCATTCGAACGCCGCGACGTGGTTACTGTATCTTATAGTCCTGCAAACCAAATTGTAGCCCACTTGTCGGGGGAGGAAATGCGTTTTTGAAAAAACATGCGGGTGACTGACGTTGTGTGCATGTCAGCACCGTGCCTTGCCGATTATGTTGGCCAGTGCGGCTTTGGTTATGACCCATGAAGATGTCTGTTTCAATGCGGCAACTTCCCGCTTCAACAAAAACACTCGCGAGCAAACGACTATCTTGTGCGCAAAAACATTTTCCAAATATGAACAATCGGATCCAAATATATACGTGTTAATTTCAACATATGTTTTTGTTGTATCAACATGTGTTTTGTCCGTGAAAAATTGTAGTTTCATATCCATGTGGAACTCAAATGGGTAGGTAGGGTTGAAATAAATTTGGCCGTACATTTGTGGAACAACAAATCAATAATTAGATTTGATTAGATTTACGTGTTGAACAACGTTAGTCTATTTGCCAATCATGTTCACCCGGAGTCTAGATTCTGGATATGAATTCCCAATGTCAGGCAAAACAAATGGCCTACGACCTTTGATTTTTCCAACAACTACCTCCACGTGGAGGAATTATGGCAGTCACTCTGCCATGGAAGTGGTGTGACCAGGGGTCAAGGGTGGGCAATTGAATTTGAGTCAGTGACATGCGTTTATTTGTGGGCAATGAATGCTCAAGGAGAAAATCACACTGCATTTGTTCATCCCACTTCGCATCAAATATACTATTGCCTGCATTTTGAATTTCAGTTCTCTAGGACTGATATTGCGTAGTTAAATCCCAATGTAGCATGGATTCAACTGGGACAATTTGTTAACTCGGAAAACTGAAATCCATGATTCATCCCTTGTAATTTTGTTGGTTTTGTAAATGGAAACAACAAGTGTTTTCTTGTAAACCATTGTAAACCACTCACCTACCTAATATGTTTGTTTGATTGTTTGACATGTTGCATTTTGACCGCAGGCAGGACTGTTTGCTGGCATTGCGGTACAACTGAGGGAGGACAATTTCACTGCGTATTGACATTGTTTTTGCAAACATCACCTATTTTGGAGGGAAGCACTTCCCGTGCCAAGCAATTTTGGAACCGAATTGGTGGCCCTCTGCGGATAGCTGTGTTTTCCACCGCCCATTGATAAACGTTCTGGTAAAGTTCCATGGAACTGGGGGAGCCCGTCCCAAGAGGAACTAAAGAGCCAGGGATGGTGAAGAAAACCGCGGGGCGTATGGGGAGATACAGAACCAGTTGGTGAAAAACCGTTGGTGAATCTCATCCTCCTTTATATTGGAGGTTTCCTAAAATATGGGTACCCCCAGTCATCATCCATTTGAAGTTGGTATTTTCCATGAAACCATCCAGCGTTTTGGGGTGCCCCCATTGATGGAAAACCCCCAAAACGGTCACCGCAAGAAGGAAACCGCGGCCGTGGAGTCCAGGTCAAACAGCCCGGTGGAGTATGAGAATTCCGATGGTGATCAGGCGGCCAGGGCCGGTCCAAAGGTCCGAGAGGTCATGGGGGTACCCCTTACTTAAGTTGTCATCATCCGAGGCACGAAGTTTTTGCTTATCAATGTGAAAACTCATGGTTTGGGGTAGCCATATTTTAGGAAACCTCCATATACTTGGTGGTTCATCGCAGTGAGTAAGTTTAGTATAATTCAGGTTGTAGCTGGACTAACCCTACTTACAAGTGGGGTTAATAAGCCACTTACGAACTGTGATGAGCCACCAACAGGGGAGTATGAATGATGAACGGGATAGAAGCTGGATAAGTGTTGGGGAAGGGTTTCAATATGGCTATGGCTATGGGTCAAAACCCTGGTACCCTAGGTACTCTAGGTACCCTAAAGCAGATGGTTAATGGATGGTTATTACCCCAAATATGGCAATAATAGGTTTTGACCCATATGATTGGCCCAAAATCCTTTGATGCTTGCTGATTGGTGGTTTGGAACATTTTTTATTTTTCCATATATTGGGAATAATCATCCCAACTGATTATATAATATTTTTCAGAGGGGTTGAAACCACCAACCAGCTTGCAAATTCCAAGAATGACAGTTGTTTTGGGGCCACTTCATCCCACAATTTTGGTCGCCATTCCATTTGGTGACCTCGCGTAGCCATCCCAACATTTTTGAGTTATTTGATGGTGTAAATTGACGTAAATTCCCTACAGGATGGGGCCCCAGTTCGTTAGCTAAGTTGGTTTATAACTATGACTATAATAGCAATAGTGTATGATGCCTGTAACAATATTTAGATGGGGTTATAAACCAACTTATAACTAGGGGGGCCCATCCTGTAGATACGCGCCTTTCTTGCAAATCAACGGCAAGCCGATCAAGCCATGTACAGTACATAATCTAATTGTTGATGACCTTTGGTATTTGGAGTCCTGCGGGGTCTGTCCAAAACATGCAAATGAAATGATGCTTGTGATGATGGGGAATTATCCCAAATTTCCAAGAGCAGTGTGTATTAGTATGTTGTTGGAAGATGTTACAAGCAAGAAGTAGGGGAGGGACCTGAACAGGGTCACTCTAGGGTCCCTCTGCTCTTACAATACAATACACCATGACTGGTTGGTGGTTTGGAACATTTTTATTTTTCCGTAATATATGGGATAATCCTTCCCATTGAAACCACCAAGCAGTTTAGTTTCAGGATTTCTGCGCACATGAAGGCTGACCACCTGGCTGAACCCCGTGAGCTGCCTATGGACGGAAAATCCGCAAGTTCTTTGGACAAAAGATGGGTAACACACCATATGACATATGTATATTCCCAGGCAAATTTTCAATTAGTTCAAATGACGTCCGTATCCAAATACTTGTGGTACATGAATTGTCCAAGCTCCATTTTCTGTGGATAGGCATGTGTTTGCTCAGTCAGTAGCCACAAAATAAGAAATGCTAACCAATTTCTTTTACTGAAGGTATTTGTGCAAAAAAAAGTTTTCAAATAGCCCAACAGATATCTAAGAATCCAAGATTATCTTTAGGACTCATTCTAAGCATTTACCATGATTAATAGATCAATTGTGGGAACATTACCAGTACCTTGAGCAATATGATTTGCATTGATTACAAATTACAAATCATTATTACTGGTGATGCCTACCAAGCAACTAGAATAACCTAAAAAATGCTGCAATTACCATTTCGTACCATTCCCAAATGCAATAATCATATAGAATATAGAATTATGATTGGGAGTGGTACTTCCAGTAATACTATGTAATCATGTGGAATTTCAGGATCCTACAATGGAGGTACGTTAGTACCATATGTTAGGCCATATTTTGTGGGGATATTCCCTTACATAGGCCTTATATATGGTAGGCACCTCCAATGAATCGGTTCCTGAAATGGCCATTCATGTAATTGCAGTGTTTACCCTTTGGTAAACTAACATAGCTCTGCAAAATGGCCCATTTATAGATGGTTTATCTATTAAAAATGGTGATTTTCTAGTTCGCTATGTAACAAATTACCGGAGGGTACCATCACCACTGGAAGTAGCATTGGATGGATATTGAATCATCCTTGAGGCAGCCAGGTGAAGTTTCAGGTGCAGGAACAGCAAGTAACAAGTTGTGAAGTTTACCAAAGTATTACCCTGTTATTGTTTTATCATATTAATATATATAGCCACCTGCAAACATATCAAAAAAGTTCCCATTAAATCCAAGTAAAATCGTGACTTAAGTTGTTTTTTTTCGATCTTTTCCAGGGGTCATGGATATATTCTATATCTACATCTTAAATGTCCCCGGAAAGGTGGGTTATATGGGATCTTTGACCGATTCCATGCTGCCGGAGGTGAAGTTGATCCCCGAAACGGGCAAGTCGAGGACCCAAAGAAAACGTTGGTTGGTAGCGACACCATGTGGTCGGAAATCACCAGGCGTTTGATGGAGAAATCCACATCGAAATCATCCAAAATCTGGTGAATCATGAGGTTTTTGCATAACAACCGCCCATTTGATCCATTTGACAGTGCGAAATTTGGATACCCTCTGGTAAACTAACATACCCATGGAAAATCACCATTTTCAATGGGTAAATCCACTGTAAATCACCATTTTCAATAGCTATGTAACAAATTACCAGAGGGTATCGGGTCTCGTCAAATTCACCGTGCGCCTGAACAAAAACACCCAGGCTTTTGCTGGAGCTAAATGGAGTAGCCAAAGGCGAGGTCACTGAACTCAGGCGCTGGGAGGGTCCAAAGGTGGAAGGACAAGCAAAAAGGAGGAAACGCAGGGCGTGGCCCCCAACCGTTATGGTTTGTTGGTTTTTATGTTCCATAATATATGGGATGTCATCCTTCTCATTGACTTTCATATTTTTCAGAGGGGTAGGTATGCCACCAACCAGTATAGTTATACCAATTATACCCTCCATAAACCCTAGCTAACCAAGTTATGAAGTCAACTTAGCTATCCTTTAGGGTTCCCACCTTGCGTTACATGTGTCAGGGGCACAAGATGGATTATATACCCATGTTCAAGTAAATGGTCCATGAATAAGGAATTTGAATGGCATAATAATCTGATGACCATAATCCACTTACAATCTTTTGACCACGCTACACGTGCATGGGTATCTAATGGTATTTCACTAAGAAATTTGAGGGATGTTACATTGTTAACTCGGCATTTTACATACCTCTGGTAAACTAACACAACTATGGAAAATCACCATTGTTGATGGGTAAATCCACTATTTCTATGGTCATTTTCAATAGCTATGTAACAAATTGCCAGAGGGTGAATCCCATTAGCTACCATTAATCACCATTAATTACCATTATTAATTTTTAGGATCAGATCTGTCGGGTTTAGATCTGTAGGGTATTTTGTTTCCAAGGTTTCCTTTTAGTTTGTTGTTTACGTTTGTAAAATGGCAAACTTGATTGTTTGCCTGATAACGTTAAACAAGGTAGAAAGAATAACTCTACCTGAGTGTTTTCTCATCCAAAAAACTTAGAAAAACACAGGCAAATCCAAGAGTGCTGTCAAACTTTAAACCTGACCATGGTCAAAA
>Ga0126342_10015133_pt1 | contig 13536 bp, 13 predicted proteins | sample Cyp1metagenome_FD_92528 | JGI IMG/M metagenome (GOLD analysis project Ga0126342, IMG submission 92528) | Coral microbial communities from Lord Howe Island, Old Settlement Bay, Australia - Cyphastrea 1 metagenome | ecosystem: Host-associated > Invertebrates > Cnidaria > Coral ...
CCTCCCCTCCCCTCCCCTCCCCTTTACTCCACTCCACTCCACTCCACTCCACTCCACTCCACTCCACTCCACTCCACTCCACTCCACTCCACTCCACTCCACTCATCCTTCCTTGCATCCATTCGTTCATTTGTGATTCAATGATTTGTTGATTCATGGGATCATGGATTCACTGATCCATTGTTTCACATTGGTTCATTGATTCGGTGATTCACAGATTCATTGGTTCACTGAACCATTGATTGCCTGTTCCATTGTTTCATTGGTTCATTGATTCGTTGATTTACAGATTCACTGGTTCATTGAACCATTGATTCACTGAATCATTGGTTCGTTAATTTCCTGAGTTCAATGATTCATTAACTTGTCAACCCTCTGATTCACTCATTCATTAGTTCATGGATTCACTGAACCATTGATTCATTGATTCATTGCATGGTTGATTTGATTTGATTTGATTGGATTGGATTTGATTGATTGATTGGTTGATTGGTTGGTTGATTGATTAGTTGATTGATTGATTTGATTGATTCTGATTTGATTTGATTGATTCTGATTTGATTTGATTTGATTTGATTGATTGATTGATTGATTGTTTGATTGGTTGATTGATTGACTCGTTTGTTCGTTCGTTCGTTTGTTCGTGCATTCGTTCCTTCGTTCATTCATTCGTTCCTTCGTTCGTTCGTCCATTCGTTTGTTCCTTCATTCATTCGTTCCTTCGTTGCTTCATTCCTGAACCTTCCAGTGGCACACAAAAGTGTGCAATTACATGTAATTACCATTTTTTCTGTCCGATTAAAAAAATGTGCTCGTTTAGGGGTCTGAAAAAAGGTGTCCGGAGTTCCGCGGCTCCCCATAGTAATCAACCTGATTCTTTCTCCATAAGGTCGCTAGGACACTTTTGTCACGCGCAAATGCATGTGCAGCATGCCAAATACGACCTAGAACAGCCACGCCTGACAACATGGGTTGCATCGCAGCACATGTAAACAACCGAGCTTTGGACCGGGTAAATCTGACGTATCCACCCCAACATCAAGTATGTTTTTCAGAACCCAGGATACCTTAAGCAAACAACCTTCAGCTATTGCGCAATTTTCACGACACCACATCAACAGTCGGGCATTGATTTTTTCACCCGAAGGATCCTCATGCAGGGCATTCAAGCTGCAACACAAAAGCATCACCGTCACAACACGAAGCAAATACATAACATGAATACGTGACAAAATCCAGAAACATGCGCGCCGGGAGTCCAAGTAAAACGGGAATGAAGCCAATGCATGAACTCAAAGGTGCGATGGAAGAACTGGCAAGGCTCAGACTGAAACAGCATGCCCCCCACAAGCTCAAGACCACATGACGGCACCTTCTCTTCGGACCATGCCTTCTGTTCGGGCCATGTGCAAAGAGGGTCTTCAAAAACGAGCGACACGTCATGACGGTCAAAACAAAAGGGTCAAGTGGTACACCTTTTTTTTCTCGCCCATTGCGTGCTTCTTTGCGCCCGTTTCGCGCGTTTTCGCGCCCGTTTCGCGCAAGACCCTTGGGTAATATCAGGCGGAAAATGTCAACATCATGCATGTCAAAGCCGATCTAATGCAAGGCGCCATTTTCCATCAAGCAAACGTCAACCTGACCGCGTTTCCCAGAGTTCACGGTCAAACTTTGTCATGTGCAGCCATGCCACAGGCCGCCTGTGCAGTCATGCCACAGGCCGGCTATTTTTGCCATGGGGTGTTTCCACAGATGGTCCCATGCATCAAGCAATTGTGCGTCGTACCATGGGTTACCCGTGAACAGGGCTTCAAAGCGTGCGGGAAATTTCTGATTTGTATCCTGGAGGAGGAATCAGACACAAGCATCTGAAAGATAAGTCATGCATCCAGTCATGCATGGAAACAAGAACGTGTTCAACATCGTGCGCAGCAGCCTTGCTCGTTGATTGAGGTAAAGCTATATAGAGGGATATTTGTCACATATTAATAGGGGCATGTCAGTCACATCATCTGTGCCCATGTCACCTTTCAACAAACACATTGTGAAAGTAACTAGGCCAACTAGGCTTCAAGCCCAGCCACATGCTTGCCAACAGGGCTGATATGGACAACTGACAACTGCACAAAACGTAGCCATTATTATCCACTTGGAAAAATGTGTCCACATAGTTAACTTTTAAACAATGTTCTCGAAAATGAGGTGGTTTTCAGAATCTGCCTGTTTACCAAAAAAAGTGGACCAAACACCCGACAAGTACACAGGTTCTTTCAGCCGTTCACTCATTCATTCCTTTATTCATTCACTCAACCATTCATTCATTCATTCATTCATTCATTCATTCATCCATTTATTCATTCATTCAGTCATTCACTCATTGGTTTATTGATTCATCGGTTCATTGGCCCATTGATTCATTGAGTCATTGCTTCTTTGAGTCATTGCTTCGTTGAGTCATTGCTTTGTTGATTCATTGGTTCATCGACTCATTGGTTAATTCACTCAATTGTGCGTGGATATGTGCGAAGTCTCTCATGTCATTTCATTGACATCTCAGCCACCATTTGCTCATTCGTTGATGCACCTGGCAACTTCAACCGCTCAGTGCTTCTGCATCTCAAAAACATTCCTGTATAGCCCATTTTAATCTTTCGAAACTTCCGCCCCGGCATGTGCCAGGCACTATCTGGTAGGTATAATTGGTAATGTTGCATGGCAATGTCTATGTTCTTTTCAAGGAGTGGTGTCCTGATGTTTCTTTCATGCAATTTGTATTGGCAGGAGACTTCCGAGACAGGACTGAGCAGAGCGGGGCCGCACCTGCCACATGTATCCACATGACATGTCGGGCCGTTCCATTCTGTATTAGCCGCCTGGCGCAGTCAGGCTACGTCAGGCTGGCAGGTCTTCACTTTTTGGTAGGACACGCTGTTGTCATCCCTCATCCATTTCCATTGGGAAGGGGCAAGTCAGTGAGACGTGTCATTTTCACTTCGTGTAGCAGATGCAATTTTTGCAATATCCTGCAGTACCGATTTAATGTACCGATTGAAGGAATCCGCTTGGAACGTCACAATGCATTCGGGGGCAGAAACTAGGATTTGTCTACTGAACTGTGCCGGTGGAAGAAATACATATATATGCAGGCAACAAACGTGTTGATTTTTGTCCTCTTTTCCTACAGGAGATCTTGACACTAGCAATGCATGTCGTCGGTGTGGAACACCCTTCACACCAGACTCTGTCCCTTGGCAATGTTATCCGCTGCTTTGGCATTGTGAGTTCAAGTAAGAAAGGAATCTATACTGACAAATGCAGGGGTGGGTGGATAGTTTGTATACATGGTTGGATGGATAGACAGATAGACAGATACCATAGATCATCAAAGATCTAAAGCTATACTATATTGTATTTAAATAGATGGTATGGATAGACGCCCAGAGAGATAGAGATATGGAGAGACAGCGAGATAGACGTGTAGGTGGATAGAGGTGGATAGAGCATGGACAGCTAGATAGATGGATAGACAGATAGAGAGATAGAGATATGGAGAGACAGAGAGACAGAGAGATTAATGTGTGATGGGTACGGTACGGACAGCTAGATAGACAGATGTATAGATAGACAGGCAGATAGATAGATAGATAGATCGATAGATAGATAAATAGATAGATAGGTAGATAGATAGATAAATAGTTAGATAGATAGGTTCATAGATAGGTGGCTGGATAGCTAGATAGATAGATTCTAGCTGCTAGATGGCTAGCTAGATAAGACGTAGACACAGATGTAGACATAGACATATATAGAGGCAGAGGTGGGATAGTATAGCTAGATAAATAGGATAGACATTCATACAATACTTAGTTTCATGCGGATAGCAAAGATAGCATCATTTGTGCTTGCCCTTGCTTTATGTAAACAATATCAGGCTTTCTGCAGACGCTGCGGCCGTCAGCGAACCAGTGCGTGCTCCTCTCTGAAGATGCAGTGCCCTAGACTGGACCAGACTATCGATGTTTGTCATCTGAAGATGTTGGCAAATTTTGAAATACTTTCACCTCAAAATCTAGAGACTGCTTTGGAATAGACTTTCAATATCTTTCGAATTTCAATGGCTTTCATTTTTTCCGGGCAGTTAACGCCGTTGCCCCGCATCCAGCGCTGCACTTCAAGGCATGTGGTCATTGGTGTGATGTTGGCATTGGTGTGATGGTGGCATCATTGTTTGGTGGTGCAATTGCGCTTGATCGTTTGAACAACATTCACCTCCTGCAAGTAACAGAATGCTGTACCCTACCATGTAACGAAGACCAGGTCAGCCGGAGACACAAACCATCGTCAAACCATTATGTCTATTTGTGTACGACTGATTACAGGTGCTTGACTGTGAGAATTTCGCTCATGTTCGAGGTCGGATACAAGGTGTTCCAAGTGCTTCTTTCCACAACAGGTGCAGCAAGGCATAGCAGCTATTGCATAGCAATGCATGGCAATGCATAGCAATGCTCATCTCTTCACCTGAGGCAAGAGCGAGCTGGGGCTGAAGGTGCGCAGCGTGCTCTCAGCGCCGGACCTTGCAGCCCTGTGCGCGAAATGCGCGAAGAAAAAGAGGGCTTTGGGGGCGGCGGCTCTGGCTCTCCACCGCCGCCGATGACTCCACGGCGCGTCAGTCGCCCAAAGATGCGAGCTGTGGCGGTGATAGGACAGAGCACACGGCACAGTTGGGGATCGAGAGGATGGACGAAGCCGTTTCAGGTGGAGTTTGGCACGCTTGTAGGATCAAAGTGCATCAAAGGACCATACGGTGGTGCATCACCAAGTATGAGAGTGCACGATCAGTAGATAGGATACCAGTACGCTGTGAGGAATGTATAGGTAGTATGTATTCTCGTGCGTGTTTGGGGGCGATGGGGGGGTTATTTACAGTTTGGGGGAGTATTTATGAAGTGGCGTGCAGCCATAGACGGTTGATAAGGAGATATAAGGAGTATGTAGGGAGTGAAGAGGGAGTATATACAGAGTACATATACTATGTGACTAATCTAGGTATGCGTAGGCACGCTTTGAGCAATGTGTAGATAGCACATATGCAAGATATCAGACTGCAATGAGTATTTAGCGATGTGTAAGGTACGCTACAGTCACTACAGTGTAGATAGTACAGCATTCTTCTAGTATGAGTACAATGTGCTAGACATGTTAGAATATAGTGGTAGGAAAGGGCCCAGTGACGAGGTTACGGAAGAGTGTACAAATGCACTGTTCCAGGGGGAAGGCGGGGGACCATATCATTGAGGGGTGCGGGGGTCGGGGGACCGGGCTCATATTTACAGTAGAGTAGATAGACGTATATGGTACCTGCACATCTAAAAGCTGCATTTTTTTTGGTCTGGATTGAAAAGTAGTGAACGGCCAAAAATCGAACAATTGCTGACTTCGCCCTCTGTCAATCACATTTGGAAAGACCAAAAATATAACGCAAAATGACGCAGAAAAGATGCGAAAGACCAACTTTTTGACACCAAAAGTGTGTCATTGAATCCATCTCTCTTAGCCCAAAAGTGTCTCTCTTAGCCCAAAGGTCGAAAATTATGCGGCCCAAGGACTGTCCAGGTATTCGTATACATGAAAAGATCATACATTGCGCGTTTTATCACGTTTAAATATGTATCTATGCGTCTATATTGTATATATGTGGATATTAATGTATATATGTGTATATATGTGTATATGAGTGGATATATGTGTGTATATGTGTAAATATGTGTATATATGTGTATACTTATATGCATATTTTCTTTTATATGGGTATATGTGTGTATATGTGTGTATATGTGTATATATGTGCGTGTTTAGATTAATACATCTATATATATATGTTATATGTCGAAAATCTGTATGCCTGCAAACTAGTCTGCTAATATATATATATATATATATATATATATATATGTATGTATTTGTAAATCAACATACACAACTATATACCTATATTTTCTCTATATATACATATATTAACATTTGTTGTCTATAAATCTATATACCTATTTATGTTTATAGCTATATATCAATATTTTAATTGTTATTTACGTATCTCAATGTCTATCTATCTTGTCTTCTCTTTTCTAATCTTGTCTTTTCTTATCTTATCTATCTATCTACCTATCTAACTATCAAACTATCTTACTATCTATCTTATCTTTCTTTCTTCTCTTTTTATCTTTCTATCTAACTATTTATCTATCTAACTATCTATCTATCTTTCTTTCTTTCTATCTATCTATCTACCTATCTATCTATCTATCTAACTATCTATCTATCTATCTACCTATCTATCTACCTATCTATCTATCTATACATCCATCCAATCCAATCCAATCCAATCCAATCCAATCCAATCCAATCCAATCCAATCCATCCATCCATCCATCCACCCATCCATCCATCCATCCATCCATATCTATCTGTCTGTCTGTCTATCTATCTATCTATCTATCTCTTTATCAATATATCTGTAGATAGATAGATAGATAGATAGATAGATAGGTAGGTAGGTAGATAGATAGATAGATAGATAAGTAGATAAATAGATAAATAGATAAATAGATTGATTAGATTAGATTTGATTAGGTTAGATTAGATAGATAGATAGATAGATAAATAGATAAATAGATAAATAGATAGATTAGATTAGATTAGGTTTGATTAGGTTAGATTAGATAGATAGATAGATAGTTAGGTAGATAGATCGATAGACAGAGAGATAAATAGATAGACAGACAGACAGATAGATGGACAGGTCTTTGATATGTAGAGGTTTGATAACAGACATTGAAGAGTAACGCTGGCGGCTGGTGAGACCTGGTGAGGGTGAGCACGTGTTTGGTGCAATGCCCGGTTTGGGTGCTGCTTTTCCGCGCAAACCAATCAAGACTTGAGTCAAAATCGGTTTTGCGCCGCTAGAGCACGGCCATCATAGAACCAACTATGCCTACTTATGTAGTTCTCCAGTCTTCCAAGTTGATGGTTGATGCGGGTGACCGCGAAAATTTGCGCCTAGATATCTCTTTGCGCTGTGATTTTTGCAGCCAAGACTCAAAACACGATCTTCTGACCTGCCAGCACACTAACCGTTACAATTCCATAGACACCAGATTTTGCTCCTCTCCAAGTTGCTGAAGAGATGTTATTTTACCGTATAGGAAATGAAAGAAACCCTATTAATTCGTTCTTCGCGGGCATGACTTGATGAAGGGAAGGGGGCATTGGTGTCTTAAAATGTCCGAGGCTATTTCCCAGACAGAATTAGCTTGTCCATGCTTGATTGCAGGACCAAATGGCAGGCCACCATCCTTGGTGGAGAGATCGGAAGCATGGCAGGCCGGTTCTTTGAGAGTGGGCAGCCGGCAGGATCTGGATGGCATACATGAACTGACTACCACCTACATTGCACCTATGACCTATGTGTCAAATTTCAAACTGCTGGTGCCAACAAAGCCAATGTGATTACCCAGATCTACAGTACCTAAGTGTTTTCATGATGTTTCATGAACATGGCTTATTGGATCAGACTCTTTCTGCCAGTTTAATTTGCCCAAGATGAATCAGCTGTAAGGAATGGATTCAATGCACAAAATCTGTAAGCCTGCCATCCATGCAATGTTGCGATGTATTTCTTCGCAGCATGTTCGCATTTGGTCGTTCAAAGATGTTTCATATAAAGTGTACGAAATTGTAAAAAAAAGCTGTCTTCAGATTTGCAATCCACAGTGCAACTGCAATGCATGCCAAGGCTCAGCGGAAAGAGAAACTGCAAGCATTGAGAGACAAGTGCGAAGCAGAACTGGGCACCTCGGTTCCAAAATTGCACGATTGCGGGTGTGTGAGAAAGCCAACTTGTGGGTGTGTTCCCTGGATTGGTTGTGAATTACTGCATTCACTAAGTGCAAAATGCTTGCGTCCCGCTTCTTACGCTCATAACAAGTTCCAAACCCTAGCTCATCACATCATTCACATTCACATTACAAAATAGCTTGCTCGATCTTTCACCCCCTCCCCGTGCCTAACTCACTCACGCATCCGCCCGCCCACTCACTCATGCACTCACCAAGATGCGGACTTACTAAGTCATCATTTAAGTCATTGCCTAACGAACAAATTCTCCATATCTCGCTACTATCAATCTCATTAGCCAACTCACAGCTCAAACTCATGGGCCAAGTCATCAGGCAACTCACTCAATATCTTTGTCAATACCTACTTGCACGCATGCCCGGAGAACCATTAACATGCTACACCGACACTTACACAGAGTCACGGAAAGGACTAGGATGTGACAGACATGCCGTTTTTTCGCGGGTTAGAGGTGAGTTATGTCTCTCGCCCACCTTACTGTTGTGTCCTTTCGCGGCGACCCAACCATCCAACCACTTATATACAAAAATATGCAAGCATTATCAAGCACCATATAGCCCATTCAGTCACTCACTTATCGTTCAAAAGGGCTGCGAAGGGCTGAGATGAGCTGAAAAGAGCTGAGATAAGCTGAGAAGATGTGAGTGTGGCACTAAGTGAGTAGGTTTGTCTGGCACGTTGTGATTCAGGCTGCATGTTCACTGCACTAAACGGTTGCAGTCACTGTCCTGTGAGGTTTCATGCGCTCATTGCATTGTGAAGAATTCACGATTTCAGTTCACTGGGCACTAAGGGTTTAATTTCAGCTCATCGCGCTCTGAGGCACATATAACGGTTTCGGCGTTCGGTTCACTGCACTTTGAGACATGCAACGCGTGAGCTTTGGCTTACAACTCTCAGGTGGTTTGTTTGGCAGCAGGTTTGCCTCTAGAGCCCTCGGCTCTTGCGGGCTTTCGGTGGCGCTGCGCCATGTGATGAGCTGCAGGTGCTGTTGGCAAGTGAACGCATTGACAGCGGGGTCTTGCTGGCTGATCCTTTTCCATTTGTTAAGTCGGCTACAGGATTTCGCCGAGAGGCTCCTTTGTTCAGCACAAGCGACAGCACAATTAATGGGCCTTGGCTTGGGCCCGTGCCTGATCTGCTTATGCATGGGCGAGGTGCAGTCCTCGCATTTCCAAGGTTTGTCCGCTGCCTTTGTCTTCAGGCACCGTTCGGTCTGGAAACGCTGCAGCCAAAAGTCTTGAAGACCAGGCCCGATCTGCTAGCGGAGCTAACATCAACGAAGTCAATCAGAGATGAGAAGGAATCTGGAGAAAGAAGCCGGAAGCCGGAAGCAAGAGATGTCGAGAGAAGAGATGCCAAGAGCAAGAGATGTCAGATGACTGAGACGTCAAGAGGTTGTTTCTGCAACCGGCTCGGGGTTGTTTGGGATCATGCAGGCAAATAGGCACATCATATTTTCGGCCCTTGAGGTTTCAATATTTTTGACACTTCCGCCCCCGGCTTCCCCAGGTACTACTTGTAAGATATAATAAACATAGATGCGTGCATATCATGCGTGTAGTGTACGGTAACTCCTTGTCTTCCCTGACGAAATTTGCCTTTTGATATCGGACTGAGGCGGCTTTTCGCCTCAGTTGTTTAAGCCAGTGCGTTCACCTCGATGGATGGCGGGCCCCGAAGGGGGCGGCTCTCTGCATGACAGGGGCATGCGACAAATCGCCAGGTGCATTCGTGCCCTTGCTCTTGTCTTGTGATCGTTGAAGATATTGGAAGATATTGGAAGATTTTGGAAGATGTTGGAAGATGGGGTTGGGTGGCATTGGTGTTATGTCCTCTTGATCTTAGCCCCACGCCTGGCAGGAGGGCGCTGGAGAAGAGGCAGCATGAGCAGGTTGGGCCAAAGTAGAAAGAGCGGCCAGAGTAAGTAGGGCCTTCGGAGAGATGTGATGTGTCGCATTGAGTGCGCAACTTCTGAAACATTTTAAGATGTCTTACCTACTGTGTAGACACACTGCACAGAAGTGCGGGTAGCACTGATGTTCAATGTAGTTGAGCCACATGATGGCAGCCGCGTGTTCAATGACGCTCATATTGAGGTGAGTGATCCGAAGATAGCAAGCCATGTGAAACCAATCCTTGCGCTCAACACAGCCGAGCTCAAACTGCCACTGCCTTTTCCGCTGCTCCGAACAGGCCCTGCTGGAGCAAGAGCTGCAGCAGTGCCCCTTTGCGCCCAAACTCCGGAACTGGTCACCGGATTCCAGGCGGAGCAGTGGGTTTCTAGTCTGGGCATAGGCATATATAGTATAATAGTCCTAGTGTTGCGTTTGATGTGGTCCTTATGTTACGTAAGATGTGGTCAGTGGTTTCAGCAAATTTACTTGAACCGGTTTTCATCTATATTGGCACGGTTGTGCCTCCAACAAGCAAGATCTGTTGTAATTCATGTGCTTGCTGTGCGCAGCCTGATCATTGAGAAAGACAGGGCCACATCTGCTTCTCCATCACCACAGAAGCTTGGTGAAGCAATTCTGCCGGAAGTTGGAAAGCTAGCAATTCTACTATTTTGAATGGGGATCTAGATCAAAAAAGTCATTATTGGCATCAACAAATATGAGGATTAACAAATTCTTGGAATCAATAGAAAGAAGAAAGGAAGGGAGGAAGGAAGGAAAGAAGGAAAGAAAGGAAGGAAGGAAGGAAGCAAGGGAGCAAGGGAGCAAGGAAGCAAGGAAGCAAAGAAAGAAAGAAAGAAAGAAAGGAAGGAAGGAAGGAAGGAAGGAAGAAAGAAAGGAAGGAAGCAAGGACGCAAAGAAAGCAAGAAAGAAAGAAAGAAAAAAGGAAAGAAAGAAAAACGAAAGAAAGAACGAAAGAAAGAAGGAAAGAAAGAAAGAAAGAAGGATACAGAGTTCTCCATTTGAGGACCCTTTTCGTCCAAGCTAAGGGGGTGCATCACCCCCCTTCATCCTTGGTACCATAATCATCCCCCTTCAAACACCACAGCACCCTCCTCTTCAGCGCATCCCCTCCCTCACCCCCCCCCCAAGCTCACACAACCGAAACCAACCCTACATAAACCCTAAATAAAGCCTAAACCATCCTTAAATCAACATTAAACCAACCCTAACTGTTAAGCAACCCGTAAGCAAACCCTAAATAAACCCTAAACAAACCCTAAACCAAGCCTTAAAAAAACACTAAATAGACCCTAAATTACCCCTCAACAAAACCTAAACCAACCCCAAACCAACCCTAGATAAACCTGTCCACACTAACCCTAAAGCAACCCCAAAGGAATTTTAAATATCCTTAAATATACCCTAAAGGAATCCTCAATAACACCTTCAATAAAAAACAATCCCGAAAGAAACCCTGGCCCAACCCCAAATAGACCCTAAATAATCATTAAAAATACCATAAACCAACCCTAAACCAACCCTAGGTAAACCCTAAACCAACCCTAAACAAACCCTAGGTAAGCCCTACACCAACCCTAAATAGACTTTAAATAATCCCTAAACATGCCCTAAACCAATCTTAAACAAGTAAACAATCCCTAAGCCAAGACTAAGCCAACCCTAAACCCTAAACCAAGACTAAGCCAACCCTAACCAAACCCTAAATAAACCATAAATAACGCTCCACAAACCCTAAACCCAAACTGAATAAACCCTAAACCGTATAGCTTTAAACAAACTTTAATACCAAGCTTAAACCAACCCAAAATAAACGTAAACAACGCTAAACAAACCCTAACCCAACAGTAAATAAATCTTAACGAAACTTTAAACAAACCCTAAACCAGCACTAAACACACCCTAAAATTAATTAGACAAACCCTAAGCCAACACTAAATAAACCCAAATTAATCATAAACAAACCCTAAACCAAGCCTAAGCCAACCCTAAACAAACCCTAAATAAATCCTAAACAACGGTAAACAAACCTTAAACCAACACTATGTAAACCCCAAATTGACCCTAAACAAAATCAAAACATTCCGGCCCCTTCTTTAGTGGCCCTCCCCCTTGCTATCCTTCTCCGCCGCCACCACAACAACAGCAGCAGCAGCACTATTACTTCTGCTGCTGCTACTGCTCCTGCTCTTGCTGCAGCTGCTGCAGCTGCGGCTGCTGCGGCTGCTACTGCTACTGCTACTGATGCTGATACCACTGTTGCAGCTACTGCTACTGCTACTGTTGCCTACTCCTAGTCCTGCTGCTGCTGCTACTGCTGCCTCGCTGCTCCTGCTACTGCTTCTGCTGCTACTGCTCCTGCTACTGCTCCTGTTACTGCTACTACTGCCAATGCTACTGCCACTGAAATTGATATTGAAATTCATACTGAAGCTTTCGTGCGAGAGTTCCCTCAAAAATTGAAAGCTGAAGATGTGAAAACGAAGCTTTCGTGTGAGACATTCCTCTAAAAGTGGAAGTTGAAGATGTGAAAACGAAGCTTTCGTGCGAGACTTCCTTCAAATTTTGAAAGATCTCTTGGCTGTGAGATCTCTGTGCTGTGATTCTCTTGGCTGTGAGATCTCTTGGCTGTGAGATCTCTTGGCTGTGAGATCTCTTGGCTGTGATTCTCTTGGCTGTGAGATCTCTTGGCAGCGGAGATTGGTAAAGTTTATCAAGGTATCGTCTTCTAGCCTTTGGCTTGGGCCCGTTCCCTAGCAGCTTCAAGCACCTGCGCAGCCCTTTTGAAGTCTTAGAATGTAGCGCGCTTGTACCTGCGTAGCCCGCGCTGGAGCCAAGGCGACGAATACATCAGTTGTCGCTTTTCAATTGCATGGGGCCACCTTTTGAAAAAGGTCCGGCGCAAGGCTGCCGCAACAATCTTGATACAGTTTGGCAACATCTTGACAGAATCTTGAATCCTTTTGATTCACTGTCTGCCTTCCAAAGACCCCGCTTAGTTCCACGCTTGCGCGACACGGTGTGAAGAAGTTGGCTTTGAGATTCTGCGCGTTTCAACGTTCACATCAAAATCATTTTGGTGGCCAAGGTCAGGCGCGTGTAAGAAATAGCAAGTATGTGTGAAAAACCCATGTGTTGGAAGCGGAACTTTTGTAGCCAGATCCTGAAGCGCATGTTCCTCGTAGTCTGGGCATTTTGGAGCGAATTTTGCAGGAATTTTTGAAGTCGATCCAAAAAACTATTTTTCATTGCAAAACGACGAATTCAAGAAACTTCGGCCAAATTCGCCCAATTTTGTGTTCGCAAGCGAACAGCAATGTGTGACTTCCCAAGGCGCCCCGAAAGGCAACAAAAACATGAAAATTCTTGTCCCCACCTGCCAGGTGAGGGTTGTTAGATTTTATCAGAGCGCATGCCCGCCTCCTCCTCCTCCGCCTCCTCCTCCTCGACTAGCTGTCCTCCTCGCCCTCCTCCTCGCCTCCGCCTCTTCCACCTCTACTTCCGCCTTGCCAACCTTGCCAACTCGTCGCCAAGCTCTTCACCAACTTCCCAGCTCAGTGCGCACTGCTGGACGTCAACCTGCGAGCTGCCCAGCTCAGTGTGCAGCGCTGGACCTCAACCTGCGAGCTGCCCAGCTCAGTGTGCACCGCTGGACCTCAACCTGCGAGCTGCCCAGCTCAGTGTGCACCGCTGGACCTCA
>Ga0126342_10015134_pt1:0-5000 | contig 13536 bp, 13 predicted proteins | sample Cyp1metagenome_FD_92528 | JGI IMG/M metagenome (GOLD analysis project Ga0126342, IMG submission 92528) | Coral microbial communities from Lord Howe Island, Old Settlement Bay, Australia - Cyphastrea 1 metagenome | ecosystem: Host-associated > Invertebrates > Cnidaria > Coral ...
TAAACAGCAAGGATGATATGCCGCCCCCAGCAAAACCGAGTGAAAGAACACGGGGGTGATTGGCCATACACTCACTTGACCCAGAAAGCTCTAGGCGCCACTCAGGTAAAACATGAGATCATACATTTACATACATTTACATACATTTACATACATTTACATACATTTACATACATTTACATACCATTACATACATTTACATACCATTACATACATTTACGTACATTTACATACATTTACATGCCATTACATACATTTACATACCATTACATACATTTACATACGATTTACATACATTTACACCCCATTGCATACATTTACATACCATTACATACATTTACGTACATTTTGTATACATTTACATACATTTACATACATTTACATACATTTACATACCATTACATATATTTACATACATTTACATATATTTACATACATTTACATACATTTACATACATTTACATACATTTACATACCATTACATACATTTACGTACATTTACATACATTTACATACCATTACATACATTTACATACATTTACATACCATTACATACATTTACATACGATTTACATACATTTACACCCCATTGCATACATTTACAATCATTTACATACATTTACAAACCATTACATACATTTACATACATTTACATACATTTACATACATTTACATACCATTACATACATTTACATACCATTACATACATTTACATACATTTACATACATTTACATACATTTACATATATATTCATTCCATTACATACATTTACATACATTTACATACATTTACATACCATTACATACATTTACATACCATTACATACATCTACATACATTTACATACATTTACATGCATTTACATACATTTACATACATTACATTACATGACATTACATTTTTTACATACATTACATCCCTACAACCATACATCCCTACATCCATCCATCCATCCATCCATCCATACATACATACATACATAAATCCATTGGGTTGCATTGCATGGCATTACACTGCATTGCATTGCATTACATTGCATCACACTACATTACATTACATTAAATTGCCTTGCATTGCATTCAATTACATTACATTACCAGGGGGTTACGTTGCGTTGCGTTACATTACGTACGTTGCGTTACATTACTTACATTACGTTACGTTACATTACGTTGCGTTACGGTAGGTTGCGTTACGGTACGTTACATGTTATATATGCTGTTACGCTACATTACATTGCATTCGATTCGATTCCATTCCTTTCCGGTCCATTACATTACATTACTATTACATTACATACAAACATGAGGAGACAGACAAACATGCATACATATCTAGTGGGATGTGACAGATTCATGCGTTGCGAAATCATCAAGCCACTGGGGACTTACTGTCACTCTCAACACTTGGATGGCTCACCTTGCACTCCTGGAACAGGATATGAAAATGTCATTGTGTAGCAAGATTTCTGACACGTTCCTCTATTGGACAAAGGTCCAGCCAGCAACAAAAACTGCTTTCCATAGCTTTCCAAATTATCTAAAGAACAGCACATGAGTCTGGGTCAAGAAATCGTTCTGTTCACTTGGTCCTGGTACAGGGTATCAATACAGCAATTTCAAAGCTCTCTCATCCCCCATCCTAGGGATTCTGCTCAATTATATAAGGTCGGTTGTAGCCTTTTTCGGGGCGATAGTATTGACCCATACCCATAATGAACAGCCCGTACCTAGAAGCAATCAGGCTTCGCCGCCATGCACCCATCAATTCCCGAGCAGCAGGAATCAGCTTCTGCAATCCCGTCCACCCACATTCTCACTCACTCGGTTTGAGCGTCTGAGAATTCCAGAAACGAACCCGTTTTCAATTGGACTGAGCCAGAAACAATTAGAAACCTAGAGAAAACCTACAGAAAACAAGGAAACCAAAAAAAATCTAAGACCACTGGGGATCAAAAATCAAAGACCTCAAGTCAAACATCGCACACAGGGGTTCTTGCAGAAGCTGCCCCGGTTGCTAGTCTTGATTGTGTGCATGATTGAATTCACCGGGCAGTTTTGCTGCTTATAAAGCTTCAATGTGAACCATCATCTTGACCCATTCTGAATAATTTCAAACCAACTTTAAACTAATTCTGACTCATATCTCACATGTTTAGTTTGACCCGTTTTGAAATGTGTTGAGACCAGTTTTTGACGGGTCGTCAAATCATTGAACAAATCCGCCATTTTCAGACACACCCATTTTGGAATTGTGCTCCTTCACTCAGACAGTTTCAAGCTGCCTTCTTCGCGTATCTTCAGGTGTTGCATCTGCATTTGAATACGCTGCGCATCGGAGCGGACGTGGTAGTACGCGTTGCGCCCTTTACCTGGAGATGGTCGCCACCAGTTGCAGAAAAACTGGATTGACCCAGCAAAATTGGCAAAACATCTGGAATTACGCAACAAACATGGGGATATCAAGCACCAAGAAAGAGAATCGGTCAAAAATTGTGAAAATTCATGGCCCAGGGAATCTCAGGTGTTACAGTAGTGATGTGGACTTAAACCATCCCATTCTGAGCCCAAGTTGACCCAGGGGATTCTGCAGATTCCTGAAGTTTATGCGTGTTTAGCTCACCACTGAATCTGAGAGCGAGGGCGGCTAGTATTTAAATCATCAATTTCTGGTAATCTTGAGCTAAGGATGTCCTAAAGATTTACAGTAAGACTTTCCCATGGTTCCAGATCAAAGTGGCTCTGACCATCCACTTTCGGGTCGAAAGAACCAGCTGCTGGAACCAGGGCAAAGCTAAAGGGGATGGAACTGAGCAATAAACACCAAACAAATACTGTACCAGTAGTGTACGTAGTGTTTACCCAACAAAAACCCAAAACAAGTTGGATGGTTTGATCGTAAAATGCCCAGTGCCTTCATCTCTCTCAATGGGTCTGGAGTCTGGAGCTTTGACCCCTACTCCGAAAGAGCCATCTAGAAAACATGACCGCCAAAGGCACAGCTTCAGAACATAATCCTGCCTAGTTACAACATCTATTCACCCATCAGCAAATTCATTTCAGGAAAAGCGGAGGAAATCTAATGGATGCTCACACGCAAATAATTGGATTTGCATCGTCCGCCCCGCTCATGGGGCTACGGGTCGGATGATTTGGGGATCAAACTTTAAAATCCCTGGACGTAACGAAGATCGTTTGAGTCTTATTATATAGAATCTTTTGCTCCCAGTTTGAGCCATACAAATGAATCAGTAAAACATCATCGAAATGGTCTAAACTAAAGCCACAATATCTCCTGGTGTGTCCAGCTCGAATTTAAGCGTCTCAACTCCACTGAACCTGAAGAGGTTCTTCGAACAGCTCCCCCTAAATCACCCCACGAACGGGGATCAATGTGCTCCCAAGCGACCATCTCGCAACATGGGATCGGCACCAAACTCTAAGAGCACAAGAATCATGTCCTCAGCGGCGGCACGAGAAAAACCATGGTGAGTTTAGGCGGGACGCAACCAACAGAATGGTTATTTGGACTATGTATATCGACTTACAATAATGAATGGTTTCCGACAATTCGAAGTCTTTGGGATTTTTTTTGCGAGAAACAGTTGCAGGATTACCATCATGGATACTGGGATTGCTTGCCATATTTTTGGGAGGATTTCCCAACAAGCAATGCTTTTGGGATTCTAAGCATCAAGGCTCGCAGGATTCCGAGCAACAAGCGACAAGTCGCGATTCTGCACAGATTCGGACCAGCAAGGTTTTTGGGATTCAGAACAGCAATGATTGTCACAATTGATAACCCTGAATATTGAGTCAGTTGCTCGATTCAGGGCCAGATCATGTCGCCGTAGTTTCCAGCTAACCCACACTTCTCCATGGAAAATCCACAGATATCATCTACAGCAAATTCATGGACAATTTCGGCTCTGTTCGTCTGTGAACTGGTCATAGCAGTAAACCAGGTGAGTAAACCTTTCGCCGAACCTCAGTCGCCCTACTTGGGGGGTGCAGTGCCAGTTTGTAAGTGCGTATTTTGCCATAGCTCAAGCATGTGTAACCGTATGTATATATGAATATGTGTGTGTTGTATATAACATATCTACATATATATATATATATATACATACATATAATATCTAACATGCGTAAACCATGTATATATATATTATTACATGTTCACATATAACATATATCTGTATAACAAATACAGGTACAACATACATATACGTAACGTATCTCAGAGAATCTCTGTGTTTGTTGTCTAAATCTATATATATATATACTTATTATTTCATACGTGTATGTAGATATATATATATATATGATTATATGTGTATATATATATGTCTGTGTGTGTGTCTTGCGTATATACATATATGTATTGTGCGTGCGTGTATGTATATAGAATATAGGACATGTGTATATAGATCTATATTACATATATAATATCCACATAACATTTATATGTATCTATGAATAACATATGTGTAGAACATAAATTTACAATAATATATATATATATATCAGGGCTTATAACCATGATTGCACCCATAACCCCAACCAGAAGCCCACCCCACTCGTGGCCCTCGTGGCCCTCGTAGCCCTCGTGGCCCTGCTTCATCGTCATGTCCGAGGAACTGTGCGATTCTCCTCCACAGCCTTGTGTAACGGAAGCACGTAGGATTTCCATCCAAAGCACGATGTTGCACACCAAGCGCCGGCGTTCACATCTTGAGGATCAAAGTCGTATCTTGTCCTGATTTTTCCGGCAATTGAAAAATTCAGGGAATTATATCAAGTGAATTTTAAACCTCACCGCAAAGAAATACCTCACCTGGTTGAAAAGAAAATGGAGCTGGAGTTTCTTTTCTGCTTGCCATCGTGATGCCATGGGACAGGGACCTTGAAATTCTGCTGGTAGCGCTGCCATGACAAGACCATCTACAATTTCAAGCTCTGAACTCACCGCTACTTCGGCTTGCTACAAGTGGTAGCTTG
>Ga0126342_10015134_pt1:10000-13536 | contig 13536 bp, 13 predicted proteins | sample Cyp1metagenome_FD_92528 | JGI IMG/M metagenome (GOLD analysis project Ga0126342, IMG submission 92528) | Coral microbial communities from Lord Howe Island, Old Settlement Bay, Australia - Cyphastrea 1 metagenome | ecosystem: Host-associated > Invertebrates > Cnidaria > Coral ...
ATTTTGCTGGTATTTGGTACCTCTTGGCATATCTACCCATGCAATGCACATACTAAAGTCAAACTCCCTACCTACAGCACGACCTGTTCCTACATATGTGTGTGTGTCTATATATATATAATCCCTTTCATACCCGATAAACAATCTTGCTATATCTTATGCCTGTATACTACCTATATACTATCTACATGCTATATATGCCCTATCTACATTAAACCTGTATACTATCTAAATACTATCTAGAGGCTATCTAAAAGATCTACATACCATCTATATACTATCATTTATGCTACCTATATTCTATCCTATATTTCTACTACCTATCTTATATCTGTACTTTCTTATGTTTTTTGCATATTTAATGCGTATATATATATACATACATACAATATAAAGAATATGCCTACACATACCCAGTATCTTATACTATCTTGTGTCAATATAGCCCTCACACACTGGACCGCACCCACCCACAGGGAGCGGGGAGGGGGGAGGAAGAGAGAATCCCCACTACATATACCCACTTATATACCTACTGTATATGTATATACTTGATATATGATATATATATATATGTATATATATATATATATCCTTTACTTACATACCTACCCCACAGGGGGGAGGGGCAGATCACCGGTATCTATATATTCCTTTACACCCCCATATCATCTCTACCCGTGGACCTGTAGACCCATACCCTTTGGGGGGTGGGGGAACAGGGAGGGCTGCATCATAATAAACTTCCGTGTGTGTATCATGTATAGCTATATGTATGTATGTATGTATGTATGTATGTATGTATGTATGTATGTATATATGTATGTATGTACGTATGTATGTATGTATAGCTAAATGTATGTATAGCTATATGTATGTATGTATGCATGTATGCATGTATGTATGTATGTATGTATCATGTATAGCTATATGTATGTATGCATGCATGCATGTATGTATGTAGGTATGTATGTACGTACGTACGTACGTACGTACGAATGTATTAATGTAATGTTATGTAATGCAATGTAATGTCAGGTAAGGTAATGTATGTATGTATGTAATGGTATGTATGTAAGGTAAGGTAAGGTAAGGTCAGGTCAGGTAAGGTAAGGTAAGGTAAGGTAGGGTGGGTATGTATGTATGTATGTATGCATGTATGTATGCATGTATGTATCTATGTACGTATGTATGTATGTCTGTCTGTATGTATGTATCTATGTATGTATCTATGTATGTATCTATCTATGTACGTACGTATGTACGAATGTGCGTTTGTACGTATGTATGTACGTATGTATGTACGTATGTATGTACGTATGTCTGTACGTACTGTACGTACTGTATGTACTGTATATACTGTATGTACTGTATGTACTGTATGTACTGTATGTACTGTATGTACTGTATGTACTGTATGTACTGTATGTACTATATGTACTGTATGTACTGTATGTACTGTATGTACTGTATGTACTGTATGTACTGTATGTACTGTATGTACTGTATGTACTCTATGTACTGTATGTACTCTATGTACTCTATGTACTGTATGTACTGTATGTACTGTATGTACTCTATGTACTCTATGTACTGTATGTACTGTATGTATGTACTGTATGTATGTACTGTATGTATGTACTGTATGTATGAACTGTATGTATGTACCGTATGTATGTATGTATGTATGTATGTATGTATGTATGTATGTATAGCTATATGTATGTATAGCTATATGTATGTATAGCTATATGTATGTATAGCTATATGTATGTATGTATGTATGTATGTATGTATGTATGTATGTATGTATGTATGTATGTATGTATCTATGTATGTACGTATGTACGTATGTACGTATGTACGTATGTACGTATGTACGTACGTATGTATGTATGTAGGTAAGGTAAGGTAAGGTAAGGTAAGTTAAGGTAAGGTAAGGTAGGGTGGGTATGTGTGTATGTATGTATGTATGTACGTACGTACGTACGTATGTATGTACTGTATGTACTGTATGTACTGTATGTACTGTATGTACTGTTTGGTACGCTACTACGGTACTGTACTGTACTGTAATGTACTGTAATGTACTGTAATGTACTGTAATGTACTGTAATGTACTGTAATGTACTGTAATGTACTGTAATGTAATGTATGTACACAGAAAGTTGTTCTCAAAGTCAACCTTGTTATCCCTGGCCCCTGGCCTGATGATATCTCAGCCTCATTCACCGCGAAAACGCCGCGGCAAGACCGATGATGTTTGCGTGTGTTTTGGATATGGTTGGATTACTGCAACCCAGAAGAAATAGTAAAATATGATAAAATCGTACTAAAGTAGCAATAAAGTGCTGGGGAAGGCTACTAAAAAATGGACATCTGGATCAAAATCTGGTACTGCACCAGGTTCCCACGGCTCCATACCGGTAAGATGAACGGTTCCCATGGCTGGAGACCTCCTCGATCTGTAAGTCTTCTTTGAGCTTCAAATGGAACCTTGGCACGTGGCCAAACCATAATTGTTGGGCTCAGTCGAATTTCAGAAACTGTGATCAATAGACAAAACATCTATGACGGATATGTGTATAATTAAAGCTGTATGGGTTGATAGAAATTAGATTGGATTGGATTGGAAAAGATTCATAGATCAGATTAATTTCGATGAGACTAGATTATGTAGAAAGGTAGGGCATATGGATAGACGGATAGACGGATAGACGGATAGATGGATGGATGGATGGATGGATGGATGGGATGGGATGGATGGGATGGATGGGATGGATGGGATGGATGGGATGGATGGGATGGATGGGATGGATGGGATGGATGGATGGACGGATGGATGGATAGGTAGCTAGCTAGATAGATAGGTCGATAGATAATGTAGATAGAGAGGTACATAGAGAGGCAGATAGATGGGCAGTTTTGACAAATCAGACAGACGAATAGAAAGAGAGATGGAGACATAATTGTATGTAGATTCAGATATAGTTCTACCCAAAACGATCCTTTAAGTGAGGAAAGCATTGGTCAAATCGCTCGGAATCATAGGGTCAAACACATAATTCCCCATCCTTCGACAACGCCACGGAACTTTTCCAGCTGCTCCTGCTGCTGCTGTACTTTGCCAGCCAGCTCCTGCAGCCAAATGGCTGGGAATGTGCCAAAAAAACTAGCGATTTAGCCGCAACAAAACAACAGCAACACCCTGTGACCACACTGTCGGCCTTGCGCGCGCTTCGCTCAACTTCGAGGATCTCATGAAAATCCCGGAGTTTCTGATCTTGTCGGCTCACACCTGCGCAGCGCCGGGCTGGAAAGACTAGAAGCACTTTAGGACCAAAGAATCTACAGAGGGATGGATTCTTGCCAAATTAAAGGACCGGATAACCCCACATGTCAACTTCTTCCAACAAGCAGCAAAAGAAAGGTAAAGATAGCATGGGGAAAGCAGGAAAGAGAAAAGAGATGGTGAAGGATTGGTGCGGAGCAAGTTGTGTGTGGAAGATTAAGTACGAGTGATTGATTTCCAGCTA
>Ga0126342_10015135_pt1 | contig 13536 bp, 8 predicted proteins | sample Cyp1metagenome_FD_92528 | JGI IMG/M metagenome (GOLD analysis project Ga0126342, IMG submission 92528) | Coral microbial communities from Lord Howe Island, Old Settlement Bay, Australia - Cyphastrea 1 metagenome | ecosystem: Host-associated > Invertebrates > Cnidaria > Coral ...
CCTTTGTTGCCCAGCAGCGGAGCGGTCACTCCACACATGACCGGCGAAACCGGTCAGCAACCCAACCTTAAAATCAAGTCACCAACATGCTGTACTAGGTACAGCGCACAGGCATCGCCAAACCATACTTCCGCCACAGCAGAAGTTGCCTCTCTTCAAGGCGTGGGTACATTAACGGATGGTCTAGCACCATCTGCACTCAATTGGGTGACGGGCCCTCGCCCATCACGCATTGAAGTGAACCAGTGGTAGCCAGTGAAAGATGTGCTCAACCGAGGCAAAGAGGCAGCTGCGGTAGACGGCCTGAAGAAGAGCAGCCGTCAAGCGCACGCAGCGTGCCATGCCATGGAAGCGCCTCATCATCCAATAGCAAGAACCGAGCTCACCTGCCTCACACAAGCTGGGCCAAGCGCTCAGCTCCACAAAACTCCCGCCGTTTGGCGGGTTGCGACTGCCACGTCTGCAGCAGCCGCCAACCAAAACTGTATGGCGAGGCGCCAAAGTAAACACCACAGGCCTGGAGGTTCCAGGTTCGCGCTGAGCGCCATGACATAGTCGTGGGGTGGCTGAAGCACCCCCCGACCAGGGAGGTATATATCATCCGGAGTCGTGCAACCGGATATCGGGTTAATTCCCGCGCAGCCATGCCAGGTCATAGCTGCGCCCCCCCTCCCGGGGGAATATATGTATATATATATATATAATTCCTAAATATATAATGTCCTAACCTATGTCATTGAACTAGGAAGCTGACATGATATTACAGTTAACTCTAGGCAACATATTTAAACATCCCACATACTTCCTACATAGTCAGAAAATTTATAACCCTAAAAACTTAAAGTTCCCTGTAAATACCTATAGTTATATCTAAAAGTCAGTCGTTCATCTTATAGATACCGAACATGACTAATTTATTACTACATGACTAAATCATCTAATGACTTAACTAAAGATGTTCACAACTAGATCCTAAATCATTTACCTTAATAGTCAACATCTATAGTTAGAATCATTTACTTTTAAGTTATACCTACAGCATCTAACTATATTTACCTGTAGATATCTATATTAAACATAACAATATTGATACAGATACATATTAGATACATGTTTTCATACATATTAGATAACTATATTAACTATAAATAAATTATATTATTTATATGAACAATACTAACTAATATGAAATATTAGATAACTATATCATATAATGTCAAGGTAGGATGAATTAATCCTTCCTTATTAATCAACCACCACTGCCCCCCCCCAAAAAATGTCATTTAAAAACAGGTGGTCCCCCTGGATTAATAAACTTTTCGGCCTGGGATGATTAATCAACCACCAGCGCTGAAATCCCATTTTGTTTTATTTTCCAACTATCTTTATTTTCAAATGGTTTCCTTATTCTATACTCAAGTTGAAACCTCATGAACACCAGAATCCATCACTGCTGATCATTGATTTTTTTTAAAAAAAAACTATTCCCCAAATGATCGAATTCTAATTAAATTCTTTATAAAAATCATCAGTTTCGATAGCTCCCAAAGGGTACCCCCCATGAGCCCATGTGCCCCATCAACCCCTTCCAAGGCGGCGTTGTTTTTAGGGGGGATACTATAGGAAAGACCTTACAAGGTCCATCTGACCTTGTGGGGGGGGTTGGGTTTATTGATCCTACGTTGACATTATATCATTAACTCTTTCATGATGAATTATTGGATAGCCTCTGGTAAACTAACATAGCTATTGAAAATCACTATGCTATTAATGGGTAAATCAACTATTTCGACTGGGTCATTTTCAATAGCAAACTTTGTATGTTTACCAGAGGGTATATCTCCATTAAATCACCATTCAAGTCTATTAAATCACCACTAAATCCCATGAAATATCACCATTAAATCATGATAGTTAAAAAACAACCCCATATCATCCCATTATTCACCATTGTTAACCATTAAATCACCATAAAGATAGTGGTTAAATCTCCATGTTTACCAGAGGGTAGTTAATAAAATAACTATGCGCAGGAGCTCGGCTCCGAGCTGACGCTGCGCTTGGCCAAGCTGGAGACCATAGGTCGCGAGACTTGGTCGAGCTCCGAGACCCAGGCGCGGCTTAAGCCATGAAAAACCATGGCATATATATATATATATTATATATATATCTGATTGGTGGTTTGGAACATGATTTTTTTTATTTTTCCATGTCATATATGGGATGTCATCCTTCCCATTGACGAACTCCATCATTTTTCAGAGGGGTTGAAACTACCAACCAGATGGCTTAAAGATGATGTTTGACGAGTTTTAAGATGATGACGTGATGCTCAATCAGATTTTTCAGAGACTTTATCATGATTTGAATGATGGGGATTTAAACGGGGATTTAAGTGATGGAAGCAACCCTGAGGTTGCGACGGGTCTGACTTCAGGTGGCTATGAAGATAAGGTTGATGTTATTACCCCAATCAACATATTGTTCAGAGGGGGTGGCAAATTTTAATGCGGTGATGATCATGATGTGATGATGTCATGATGTGATAATGTGATGATGATGATGATGGTGGTAATGATGATGATGATGATGATGATGGTGGTGGTGATGATGATGATGACGATGATCATGACGATTGCAAGTGTGGAGCAACGTCCCGGTTGGGGCGAACATGTTTTAGCATGATTCAATACGATTCAATATTATTTAAAATTAGTTCATCAGAAGTCTATCTCTAGACCCAATATATCCCGTGTTTTCATATTGTTGGTCATACTGGTATTATATATCTTATGTAATCAAGTATATATATGTATACATAAGATATGTCCAAACACATTTTTTTCCTATCGAAACAGTACTATATCCCTCTTACCCATAAACATACGCTTCTTGGGGTATCCCAATGTTGCTATGTGTATCAGTGTCTTCCCATGGTCTATCCGGATGCTGACCAGGAAATCTATGGATTTGTAAATCTATGGTATTGCTCCTAAACCCACCAGTTGAAGATGAACATTGATAGATTAAAGATGATCTTATCATTTTTCGCAATCTCAGGATGGGTCCAATATGGGCACTTTTTAAGTGACCAGCCTAGCACTTGCGCACTTGCCTGGGGCTTGAATTTTGACCCACCGAAATTCGTTCGAAACAGAGCTGTAATCAGCAAAAATTGTAGGGCTGTTTGGATGGTTTTTTGTCAAGAATAGCAGGTTTAAAATGATGTTGTTTGGATTGGTTTGGGGAAATTTGAATCATTCCCATATTAAATGGGTTCCTTGATTTGTGGGTACCACAAATCATCCAAGATTAGATCATTTTACTATTGAAAGCCATGGTGACTTGGGGTACACCCATTTTGGGAAACCCCCATACGGCTAGCATTTCCTGAATGTCACACTGGCGTTGTGTCGAGACTTGCGGCTTACCCCTGCAGACGAGACAAACCAGTCTCGTTTACCACCAACATTGGATGCTTCAACGAACACGGATGGTTTCATAGTTGGAAAATGTTGGAAACAGATGTTTACTGTGTTTACTGTGTTCTTACAACAGATGTGAATATTTGTTGTATGAATTTTGTGTGGTTCCCAGTCATTTTTGTGGTTTGTACCCCATGGTATAGAACCATATAAACTCATATGACAACACCTCAAATCTCCCATTCGTTTCTGGCCAGGTTGAACTCGAGAAGCCTCTTGACGTTACGAAGGGTTCCGCATTCTGCCCGAAAATCCTGAAAATAAACCGAAATTCGATGATCTTTGATGTTCACCCATATCTGCCATGATTACCCTCTGGTAAACATACAAAGCTATGGAAAATTGCCATTTATAGTGGATTTTCCCATTGAAAATGGTGATTTTTCATAGCTATGTTAGTTTACCAGAGGGTATCTATTTTTAACATGATCTTAATACCTGACAGACCATGGGTAACTGCCCATCAGCCTCCAAAAGATAGAAAACGAGTTGATTACACAGTATGATTGTGAAATCCAGATGCCCAATGTAAGGCATATCATATCATGCAACAGAGACCGACCTGAAAATCAGCGAGTGTCCCCTCTGGTTTTATTTTGAGGTTGGAGGAGGGTCTTCCGTTCAATCCATTTGGGTTGACATGTTTGTCAACCACAATTGAAATCGTAGAGAAGGATCACTTGCTTTGGCTCAGTACCTAACAGAGCACCGGGTGCATTGAGCATTTCTGAGTAGTGGACCGCCCAAGACGTTCATCCTGTGTATACCTAAACACATTGTAGATTTGTAGTGCCTTTATGCTCTTGTTGGAGCCTAGAATAGCGCACATGTGAAGATTCACAAGGTAAGCTTTTCAAAATCCAACATGAAAGCTGGGCTGAAAAAATGTCAGGATCAGTCCACCCCACTTGCCAGTTTAGGCGGGGTTAAGATATAATATAATATAATATAATAGAATAGAATATAACTATAACATACTATAACATAATATATATATAATATGTGTTAGTTTTCTTGCTTCTATCAGCTGAAATATCTCTATTTTGCGTAGATAAGTCGGATCCCGCAGACGAAATGCCCACAGTGAGTTGATCAAGTTAGATCCAGATCTTTGTGGTGATTCAATGCATCTATTTTTGGCGATAGACATCATGTTTGGGGGGTTAAATCATGTTAAATCATGTTAAATCATGTTAAATCATGTTAAATCATGTTAAATCATGTTAAACCCATATAAATTTGGGCTGTTTGGGCTGTTTGAGTATTACATCCATTCATTTGGTATATTCATTGTCATACTGTTGGTGTTTTTTATAATCCTATTCAATAGATATTTGTCTTGTGATGTTTCAACCGGATTTTGATGGTCACATCCCGTCGCTGGGAGATAGGTTGGAGAGTCGCTGGGAGAAGAGATTTCAGCTCCAAGAGCGAGACGATGGCGTGAAAGGCGCGGTCCATGTTGTACCAGACGCGGAATGTCCATTGGGGTTCTCAATATATGGGAAGCATAGGGAAAATCAAGAAAAATATGGGAAACATAGGGAAGAAGATGGGAAAATCAAACATTTGGAGAAATGATGACCATGAAGAAATAGGGATTCCATATCAATGCGAATACAATGATATGGGTCAAACTTGGGTACCCCCAAGAATGGATGATTAAGATTCATGATAAACATGATTAAAATCTGCGTTCCAGGGTCTTAGATTTCGACCGACCCCCCTTTCATGAAGTCCATTCCATTGAAATCCAGTGAAGATATTACAATTGTTTGCTACGATTTATTTTCATCATTGATCATTAGATATTATGTTTGCTATCTTTTGTTGTTGTCAGTATTCATTATTCACAATTCATTATTCATCATCCAGTCAATACCTATTATCATTATCACCATCATTATTTAATATTAGTTATTGACATTTGTTCATGATCAATACACGGCCATGAGTCAAAACCCTGGCACCCTAGGTCCCCTAAAATAGCTGGTTAATGAATGTTTATTCCCCTAGTCATTTTATGGTAAATTCATAGGTAACTTGATCATATATTGTTATCAATGATTTTACGATATGACTGGGGTATACTGGGGTCAAGTTACGTATGAAATTTTACCATAAGATTTTACCACAGTTTTGCGTGTATTCCCGGTAGTACAACTAACATATGAGCTACAGCCAAAATTTAGGTTAATGGAGAGTAGTATTCGAGCGGTCTCTATTTTTTGGAAATTGAGCTGGGGCTTGGAAAACGATAATACACTCTTCAAAAAACGATAACATTTACTTATGTACCAAAACCTGAAAAACGATAATACACTCTTTTAAAAATTGATGACTTGGAGCTATATACCAAATATTGACCGTGGCCCATATCAGGATATTATCTCCATGTGAACCTACCATATGAACTACAAGAACAACATCACTGTGATTGCATATGTTGATAAATTATTTACACCAACCATGGTAAATTCATATGAATTTTCCCTCTTGTGATTTGACATAGCTATTGAAAATTAGCCATTTGTAGATTATTTACCTATTAAACATGGTGATTTTCCACTTCGCTATGTTAAATTACCTGAGGGTATCTATATATGATTATATATGAGACCGGTCCCCAGAACCCCACCCCCCCTCCCTGCTCATATATACATACGTATATTTCAATATATATATATACATACACACACATAAATCAATAAATCAATAAATCAATAAATAAATAAATAAATACATAAATACATACATACATACATACACACATACACAAATAAATACATACATACATACATACATACATACATACAGAATTAAGTGTATGTATGTATATATATATATATATATAAATATATATATATATATATATATTACCAGAGGGTATTTAACCATCAAGATATGGTGCCAGTGGAACTAGACAATAACAACATCAAGTTAAGTGGCACCGACAGGTCTGGACATAGAGAAGCGCCTGGATCGCATCGAAGCTCAGGGCAAGGCCTCCAGCGATGGCTGGATGTCGGTTGAACCAAGGGATTTTACGGATTTTACGGGGAAAACCCAAGGATTTCTAGGGGAAAACCACGGAAAACCACGGGATCTTAGGAGATTTTATAGTTCGCGAAGTTGGTTCAAATAACTCAGATCACTTGGCTTCATTGATATGGTTAGAAACCAACTTATAACTGGGGGGGCACCACCTTGTACGAAAAGTATCAAGGACATGGAGTAGAATTCAACTATATTCAATTATTCAACTGTTTTTTTTTAAAGTTCTTTTTTATTACCTCTAACGTGTGACATCTTAATATCAACGTAGAAATCGAGGTTGTTGATACAACCAGGGATGCGAATTTAGACTATGTATACAGCAAGACCCTATGGTTTGCCCGGAAAATTAGAACTGTGTTCAAACATTATCCTTTAACATGCTCAAATACCAGCGCAGGGCCAGTGTTCTGGTATTTCCCAGACGACGAAACCTAAACCCTAAATTCTAAATCCTAAAACGGCAAACCCTAAAACCCTAAACTCTAAAACCCGAAAACCCTAAACCCTGAACAGTTTGAATCCTAAACCAGAAAACACTACGTATATGCTGTATTTTCTGCAATCTATCTTATCATGTTCAACAACAAGGCATCCTCAATATTGCAGTCCGGGCAAACCACAGGGTCTCTGCGTATTTTTTTTTTGAGGAATGGGATGTCAACTAAGCAGCAGTTTGCTCACCGTCAATCAAGTGGGATGGATGATTGCAGTATCGCAGTGAAAGGTGCGATTTTGAAAACGAGGCAGAACATGCAGGGTTTGGTAAATGTCCCATTTTTCTTGGGGATGTTGAACATTTTGAACATCACTAAAACACGGTATCTGGTGGAGAAAATCTATCCCCAATGTTTGGGTGATGTGAAAAAATAGGACATGCAACCCAACCCCTGACATGACCGACAGGATTGAGCCGGAGGAAATGGACGCACCAAGCACCACTCACTTGTTGCAAGCTCACTCAATGCGCGAAACATCACCACAGGGTTACTGCTTACCCTCTGGTAGTGACTGTTACATAGCTATTGAAACTGGTGATTTAGTTCGTGGATTTACCAATTGAACATGGTGATGTTCCATAGTTTTTTGTAAACGTTTACCGGCCCTAGCTGATCAGTCCCCTTATATAACTTGCCTTTTTGGCTGTACTATTGGGCTGTCCTGCTTTTTTTGAAACAACCAGTTCCAAGAATTGCTAGGAATTGCGAGCTCAACCGGAACATACATGCCTGATTTTCGAGATCTTAGAAAAAATAGGATATGTATGTATGTATATATATATGATTATGCACATACAGACAATATAGTACATGTTTATGACCAAGTGTTAGGTTTTCAACCCACCCTTCACCAGTTGCATTACCCAGTTCCCTGATCTTTTTCTGGCCATGTATAATTTGCCTACATAAGCTAGAACTTGAAACAGTCATGTATCATCATTTTAGCAGGATTTTACTGCTCTATCGTTTTGGCGGTTCCTAATTAAAAAAAGTACTCTTTAAGGCAACTTTAAGGTAATCCAACATACCTATGGAAAATCAGCAAATTTTCGGTGTCTATTTTCCATAGCTATGTTAAATTACCAGATGGTTTTTCTAGACAAAAGCCTATCCACTTACTGTAAAACAAATATATCAATAGGTCATGTTGAAGACCCCTTCCGGGACACGCGCAGGCCGAGGAGGAGAAGTGGTTGAAGTTTCAGCAGGCCCAGCTGGGTGTTTTTTTTTTTGGCGAAAAAGGTCGGAAGGGTCCAGAAGTGCAGAGGTATATATATGGTACACCCCCCTAAAAACCAAACCGAATCGATAAGGATCCAATTGGATATATATATATATAAATATAAATATATATAATTATGTAAATTAATATATATATAATATAGAGATACACATATAATCAGCACTATGATTGTGGCTGTGTCTCAGGGTTTTGAAAAACCATCCCGTGGGTCCTCGATGACTTGACCAGCCATCTCTGGGATTCAATGGATTGGTTTAAGGGACAAATGAAATCGGAAACCCAGTAGAAAATTCATCTCAGGGTTATAGAAAAACTATGTGGATCTATATGGGTTATACTAATTCAGGCTTATACTAACCCCCCAGGATCTTTTTAATGGAACATCTTTCTTTCCGGCAAAGATTTTCCCTTACGCCAATCCATTGAGGGATACGATGTGTTTTTTTTCACCGTAGCCCATAGGAAGCACTTCTGAATTTCAGGCATGCTCATGAGAAGGATGGAGATGGAGATACTGGAATCAACTGATGAAATTTGGACACCCAATGGGGCTTTCATCCCGCAAGCTTCCAGTGTCCTTTTGTGGATTGAGATCATTTTGGGTGTATAAACCTGGGTGTTCACCTCTTGGATAATATCAGTTCACTATAGGATTTATATGGATTTATTATAAATAAATTACTAAAAATGTCAGTTCATCCATTTTTTGGCACTTTTTTTTGTTTATTTGTTGCTTTTCGTAACGTAAAACGAGTGTTTTCTGACTGAATGGAGCGGCGCGGCAGGAGTTGCAAGAGCACAAGCAGCAGATGGAGTCACGCTTGGAGTTCTTGCAGGTGGCTAGTTGTGACCGCGCCCCAAAGAGAACTGTAGACTTTTGAAACCAAAAAAAACAATCTGAATATCAACCTATATAAATATGTATATATACATATATATATATATTACATGGTTTTCCTTCTGAATGACCTTTCGGTTTTTTGTGTATTATAGATTCCTCGGGGCTTCACAGATAAGCATCGGCACATCATCGAATCCGCGGGGATTCGTCGGACCATCCCCATGGGGATGACCTGGTCGGCTGACCCGGACCTGTGATGTTGGTTTATCATCTCCATTACCCTCTGGTTATGTCAAAATAGCTATGGAAAGATCCACCCATTTTCAATGGGAAAATCCACTATTTCTATGGTCCATTTTCAATAGCTATGTTAAATTACCAGAGGGTATCTGTAGGTATTTGTAGCATAAACCGTAGTTATTGGACTTATAAACCATAGTTATGGAAACTTATAAACATTAACTGATTTTTTATCACCATAATTTTTTTTATTGGTGCATAGTTATTGGACTTATATACCATACCAACTTAGATCGAAAACTGGGGTGCCAACTTGTAAGATTGGACCTCACTTGACTCTTCGGTTGCCGGCAGAGATGGCACTGTGGCCGCAGATGGCAGAATGGGTTAACTCTAGCCATCAATGACATTGATTTATACCCTCTGGTAATTTTATAGTTGAATTACCTATTAAAATTAAAAATAGTGATTTACAGTAAGTGGATAGGGTATGATAGTGTGTTGTCTATATATCATCTGGTAATTTGTTACATAGCTATTGAACATGGCCATAGAAATAGTGGATTTACCTATTAAAAATAGTGATTTACTGTAAACGTTTACGGTCGCCGGGACGTTGGTTGGTTGCTGTCGAGTTGATCGGGTCACCAGTCCGTCCAAAAATGGTTTGTGACCGCGACATACCTCGGTAAGTAGCCAAAAAACATGGCATATCTGGTTGGTGCTTTGGAACCATGATGGTTAATGATGGTTAATGATGGTTAATGATGGTTAATAGTGGTTAATCATGGTTAATCATGGTTAATAATGGTTAATAATCACTGGTTGGTGCTGACTGGAACCATGGAATTTTGACTGACTTACTATTCAGTTGGGAATAATGATCCCAATCTGACGAACTCCATGATTTTTCAGAGGGGTAGGTCAACCACCAACCAGACTAGGTAGTGCTCCATATTTAGCTTAGTTTGTCTACAACTATCTACAACGAACATATCTAATTAAGGGTTATGGTGATTACATGTGATTTATTACATCAATAGTTTTCATGAGGTGTGTAAACCAACTTCTAACGGGGGGGAACCACCCTGTGTTGATCCATGTTGATTCTGGAAGTTGGTAAATGTCGCTGGGTGACAAGCAGCACCGCCAGTGATAATCGACCGTATGGAACCCACATCCAAGGACTTTTGGTACATGTTTTTCTGTGGGAAACCCAATTCCATAAACCTACCATGCCTGGGGATTGTAAACATACCACCCATAAAAATGATGATGACTTGATGGTTTATTGAGTTTACCACATTTTTTTCATCCCCAAGATGATCCCCATGACCAAGACTGCTGACGAACCACCCAGCGAAGCATAGCGAAGGCGCCGAGCTTTGAAGATCAAGACATTGGGAAGGCGATGACGTTGTCGCCAGAGAGATATTTCGATATTTCGAGCATTTTGGTAGATGGGTTTACCATATATATATATACACACACCCACAGATATATTTATATATATATACCCACAGATATATATATATATATATACACCCTCTGGTAAACTAACATAGTTGTTGAAAATCACCATGCCATTAGTGGGTAAATCAACTATTTCTATGGTCATGTTCAATAGCTATGTAACAAACTACCAGAGGGTATATATACATATATACATATTATATATACATATAATATATATATCATATATATATACATTATATACATATATATATATATTACACATATGCCCATAGAAAGGTAAGCTTTTGGCAGGGGATCAACAAACCAAGGCTAGCGGAGGTTTTTTTCGGTTGCATCGATTCGTGGGGCATTTTCGCTGACGTCACCTCTGGTTTCAGCAAACGGCTGGGAAATCCCTGAACTACGAGATTTCGGAGAAATGGTCGAAAAAAATGGAGGAGTTTCCAGCAAACCATGTTTGGTTACAGGAGAGTATGTCTGAATTTGGAAAGTGTCATCATTTGCACAGGTAAACTAGGTAAACGTTGGGGGCTACACCTCTGGCAACTAACGTGAGACACCAAGAAATGGCCCTTTTCCTAGTGGCGTAGTGTTGTATTGTATATCAGGATCACGTTTTCCGTACATGACTTGACCAGAGATGGTTTTTCCATCGTTTTCCTGTTTAGAAAAAATCTAAAAGACTGGAAGCCACAACATGCTGGTCATTCTTGGTATATTCACCATCCAAATGACAGTGCGCCATGTCCACACGGATGCTATCCACTCACTATCTCTGCGGGTGCATTCAGCAATTTGCCAAAGTCTATAGAGTCTATAGTTCTCCGTTTCTCACTCACAAGTGGCAACGGAACTCAAAGTGCCATACCTGGCTGGTTGGTGGTTTGGAACATGTTTTATTTTTCCATATATTGGGAATGTCATCATCCCAACTGACTTTCACTCCATCATTTTTCAGAGGGGTAGGCTCAACCACCAACCAGCTGGTTTTTTTAAAAGGTAAATCCAGGAGCGGATCTTCATTTTCTTCGCAGTTTCAGTCGCCAACCAGTCCTGGGATGATGAGCCCCAAGACTATTCGTTTGAAAAGGGATTGACCCCAGACCCCAGCTGGGATGATGGCAATTCATGGCCACGAGTCAAGATTTCACTGTTTCACCTTGGTCCAAGGCCATCAAGGCCGCAATGAAAATGCTGAAGGTTTATGCTGAAGTTATCCATTCAGCAGTGGTGCAATCCTCATTCATCATCTCCTCAGGCTATGTGGGGTCATCTTCAAGTCATATCTGCGTGCCATTTTTACCGTTTTTATGAAAATTTGGCACCTCCCGATATATGAAAGCAGGCTGTGGGGTTCTCCAGCAACAATTACAAGATGTCATGATGTTGATCCGAGTTACTCATTGAGTAAATGTTTGTTTGACAGAATTCGATGTTCGGGAACATTTACAAGAACAAACACCTCATAAAACACATCCTTAACTTAGTTGGCTTGTAAATCCCAACATATTCTTTCCGTTCAATCCATGGACAATCCTCCATGGCGTAAAAATTGATCTCTCCAACATCCTGTGGTCAGGACCTCCTGAAGAGGGAAGGTACGTGGACCTTGAACGGTTCTCATGGCCCATATGCCTTCGATGCCTGGATTTACAGCCTGGAGGGCCTGGAACAAAAATGGGATATTCCTGCTGAAACCCGGTACAATTCGACAGAAATGACGATTACCAACAGGAAAGTTATGAAGACCTATCTGGCTATCTATATTTAAGGTTTCATATGTTACTATTCGGGGGTAATTAGATGTGAGGTGAGTATGCCTTAAAGTTCGGTCATTTGGATACTTGAATACGAAGAATGAACACGATGTTGTGCGTTTCGCTCTCTCTCTCTCTCTTTCTCTCTCTACATATGTCAATGTGTATAATCTATACATATACTGTACATATTGGCAGACAGAAAAGGCCGCAAGGGTCACAGCTACTTGGGACACGGTTATTTTGTTCACATTGCGATGTGAAAGTTGCTTGCCTGTAGCCTTTTCGCATCTGCTGGAATTTTCCCGGTTAGTCACTGGTTCTTAGCGCCCTCATTGGTAAGTCCCCTTTTTTGATGATCCCATATCATAGTTATCTAGTTATCCCATATAGTTATCCCATAGTTATCCCAAAAAAAACGTAGCCAGCACTGCAGGTCCCCTGATTCTTCATGGCTTGTTGATTGTTCAGTCCGATGTCCCATACCAACGGCCTCCCAGCCTACTTCTGATATCTCACTTCTTTCGCCGGACTTCTGCAGATAAAAGTTTTCATCACACCGTAATGAGGTCTCATGTTTGTGGTCTTCAAACTCTTGAAGAAGGTCAATGTTTCGAAACCCTCATGATATATGAATATATGAATACATATATATATATAGTGATATATGTATGTGATCGTATGTGTATATATGAATATGTATATATGTATATGTATATATGTATATATGTATATATGTATATATGTATATATGTATATATGTATATATGTATATATGTATATATGTATATATGTATATTCTCAAGATTGGTAGGGAGGCCGATCCTTGAGAGATACCCAAATCCCTCTCTATCCAACGACTGAAGGAAGATCCACACTGAGATGTAGTTGAAAGATCCCTGATCTGTAAACACCTATGTGCCCTGCACAAACACCAATC
>Ga0126342_10015136_pt1 | contig 13536 bp, 15 predicted proteins | sample Cyp1metagenome_FD_92528 | JGI IMG/M metagenome (GOLD analysis project Ga0126342, IMG submission 92528) | Coral microbial communities from Lord Howe Island, Old Settlement Bay, Australia - Cyphastrea 1 metagenome | ecosystem: Host-associated > Invertebrates > Cnidaria > Coral ...
TATATATTATATTATATATATATATATATATATATATGTATATTATATATATTATATATATATATATATTTATATCATTTAAATAACATCAGTATGAAGTTCCGCCGTTTTTTTCGCCCCAGGCCGCCAGGCCCCACCTCGTAATGCGCTGATCCATCCCTCGTATCGATGGCCTCACATGGCCAAGTGGCCAAGGCAAAAAGCTCACTGGTCACCCGAAAACTGAAAAAATCGTTGGGATATGTTGGGATTGTATAAAAACCCAAAATCGTTCTTTTTAAATGTCCCCAAATCATGTTATCGTTTTTTTTGGTTACTCTTATCGTTTTCTCAGGTGGCTGTCTGTGCTAGAAATGTGGTTTTTCCAGCTTTCTGTGGGTGTGAAAGCATCCTTGGTCGAAAGTCAACAAATGTCATCTGTTCCTTTCATCCTCCTTTCATGTTGCTTTCATGTTCCTTTCATACCGATTTCATGTTGTATTCATTTCCGTTCATGTTCCTTTCATTTTGCATTATGTTCCTTTCATTTTGCATTATTTTCCTCTCATGTTCCTTTCATTTTCCTTTCATGTTCCTTTCATGTTCCTTTCATTTTCCTTTCATGTCCTTTCATTTTCCGTCGCCATGTATCAAACATACAAGTCTTTGAAAGGTGATATGTTCAAGCCGGTCAGGTGGGTATCCGCCCAACCGTTCACGTTTTCATCATATGTCGTTATCGTTTTTGTTATCGTGTTGCTATCGTTTTGGAGGCCTGTGCAGGTTGCCATCTTCAGGGTTCATGAACATGTACATGTATAAGTATAAGTTCGTTATCGTTTTCTGGGCTGTTAATGCATTGGTAGTGCCAAGGGGCAAGCCAAGCTAAAATAAAAGGCCCGGGGTTATTATACTGCCCCAGTTGATATACTTCAATCATCTCATAGCATGGTGTAAACTCAGTAAACAAAACATAACAAAACCAGACCCAGTTTGCTAATCCCCAAAATTACAAGTTTATGACATTATTAATAGGTTTACAATGGTTTCCAGCATCGATGCCTGGAAAAAAAAATCCAGAGTCAAAACAATCCTTCGTGCATCGGGTACACCTTGGAACTATCAGCTCCACCCTCTTGGTTCTCCGTCACCAACTTCAACCTTAGACCCGCAAGACATGGCATGGCTCAGCATCGTGAAACCATCAACCACCCCTTGCGTGCCGAAAAATCTGTCAAAAAAAAATCGTTGCGGCATCTGATATAGATTTGACGCAAATATTATACAAAACGATCCCATTGAAAGGCTACAAGAATTACTCGCAGCACATCAGCTCATCTGTAGATTCATTGGTTTATCCAACCATTTCCACACCACAGTTCCATGGCCAACCTGAATTGCAACAAAAATCATCCACGAACCACTCACCACCAAAGATTGGCAACGCTCTTGTTGTTTAAATCCCCGCTTGTTCTTCGGATTTGTGGTTGAACACAAGATCACATGTTTGTTCGATGCCTTGTTATGAACCCCTATTAACCATCATAAAGCCTCCATTCTTTCTTTTGAAAGTTTCCCGGATTTCAGTTCCAAAATGCTACATGTATGGAATATCTACCAACATTCACAGTACACTAAGACCAAACCTGATCCAGTCATACAGGTAAAAATATTATATATGTTTTCAAACTGTTGCAAACATCCCAAGTTGAATTCCTCCCAAAATTTCCCAAGTTCCAAGTTGGTGAAGTATGGTGAAGCCCAAAAATCTCGGCTTTTCCGTTTTGGCGTTTTGTTGAAACCGAGCGGCATGGCTTCCATGTGCACAATCGGCGGCGGCTCGCCGTCTTGCGAGAGGATCTGCAGCGGCCCGGTGAAGGGACGAAGGACCGAGTGACATGCCTTGCCTCGGATGGGATGGGAATCAGGGGGATCCCCAGGGATGATATCCAGGTACTGTAAATCACCATTACATCACCATAATGCCTGGGATGGGAATCCCTATCATCCACCAAAAATCATGGGGATTCCAGGGATTGGTGGATTGATGTGGTGATAGGGATTGATATCATGGGGATATCATGGAAATTTAAGCAACAAATACATAGAAATACATAGAAATACATAGAAATACCAAGAATTGTTCATCCCCATGAGCCATGTCGGAGTGAATTGACATTATCCATCATTATCCCCATGATATTCTACTAATATAACCAACTGCGCAAGATGATTCAAAGGATTGGAGAGGTGGCCCCGAGGGCAGACAAGGATAAGGAAAGGACATGGATCCATCTAGATGTGTTGGATCAAATATCAATTAATGGATTAAACACATACTAAACCATCTATAGTCGTCGATGAAATGGTAGTTGGATTCGATGGCAATCTTCGTTTGTATTGAATAGATGACAAACAATGGGATTTTGTATACGATTGTGGAATGGAGCTGCGAGTGGACATTCAAAGGGATGATGTAAACACGGATATGGTAGGGTAATACGCTACCGACTGGAGTGATAAGGGAGATTCAATTGCCGGACGGGGCATGGTACTTGGATTGTCCTGCAAGTTAGCAATACGTTTCTTAACACTTTTTTTTTGACATAACCATTTACCCGGTTGTACCCATAGTAACCCTGTACAACTTGGGGTATAAGCCAATGCATCCCAGTTCTATGAGGTACTGTTGATACCCAGTCAGTAACAAATTACTGACTTCGGGGATTCACTACTCAAGGGTTGGGTTTGAATCCAAATAAATGGGTCCTAGGGATACTTGTCTTCAAGGCCTCACCTACAGCAATCCCATAGATCATCAACCTCAAATCAAAAACATATGACATTATTGACAATCGGAAGGTAGCTCTTCCAGGTTCATCAAAAGATCTAACACTTCATAGGGGGCCAAGAAATGTAGGAGGGTGGAGTGGCATTTCTGAGCTGGGCTATCGAACCTCCCTCTTTGCTGGCGGCGGAAGTTCTGTATTTGAAACTGGTAATCTTGTCGTTGCATTCTTTCGAGGGATCTGCTTACAGGAAACCGCATTTGTTCACAATCCAAACGCAGGGGGTTCCGGTTTCCTCTTGATATTCTCAATCAAAATTGGGAAGTAACATACTATCACACCTCCATCTCGAAAGTTCCTCCCTTGGTCGCCCTCTTGCAACTGAGAAGCTATGGTGCTTCGCCTCTCCTCAGTTGGGAAAATCACACGGCGGGATACCCAATGCTGAAAACAGTGATGCATTGTGCATGTAATTATAATGGGTATTGTCTGCTGTGTATTTGGAAGTTATCAATGTACTGTGACTGTGTCTGCATCTTATAATGCATACATAATGTGATCCCTCACACACAATGTCACCATGTGTGTGTGTGTGTGTATGATTCTTATGCTGACAATGTACTCTCTACCCGGCCATATGTCATGCGCATTCAACACAAAACAGGTGTAGACACTGAAGCTTTCCCAACCCACACCATCTATACCTGCAATATCCTGTAATTTTGGCTGTCGTCCCATATATTTGGATCTAACCACCACCAGGGCAAGGCACCTGTGCCCACGTCCAGGTGCAACGACCGCAGCTTCAGCTCGCTCCACAAGGCCCCGGCGCGGCCCTCCACGTCCGTCTTGGCTGCCACCTGCCGCAGCTTCACCTGAAAGAGGCTCCGGCAACTAACATCAATTAGCCATGATCATTTAGGGTTGGTTGAATCAAGTTGAATCCCCCTGAAGGCATTTGAAAAATGACCCCCCCCCTTTTCATTGGTTGAATCCCCTACCCCCAGATCCCTATAACTGTGCTCATAAAAACCCGGCAAACCACCGCCCCGTTTCGGCCCACCGTCAACGACTTCAGGGAGGCGTAGCCCAACTCGTGGCTCTCGCGGGTGTCCAGCTGCATGTCCAACATGGCCACGCCCAAACCTTCCACGTAGAGGTCCTTAGAACGGTGAATCTACCAGCACTGGAAATGGCTGTTTTCATGGGAAACTGATCTTCCAAACTGTGGAATTTGGACGTGGGGGTTTGGGGATGAAAAACTATGGGAATCTACAAAGCGCCCATTTCAAACACAGCTTGGTTTCAGAGAAAATCCTGCAGAAAAGTGGCTAAAGCCCAGTCCAACCTGAGTCCGGCAGAAACAAGGCAGCAGATATCCCACCAAATCAGCATCGGAAGTCAGCTGAAGTAGAGCGATAAAGGACTAAATATACTACATTGTATATATATACATACATACATATATATATATATACATATACATATGTTTATATATAAATAATAGATATATGAATATGTAAATATGTGATAATATGTGCTAAGGTAATAAATAATATACAAATCGTCAATCAAATCAGCAGGACTAAGACCAAAGAATGTTCAGCCGAAGCGTATGTGTAGGTTTCAATGGGTTGCAATGCCTCCAAAACCATGCAAATCCAGTTTTCAACAGGTTGCTTTGTTTATGTTGGTTCTGTGAATAGATCCATGATGTGTCCCTGATTTCGGGTATTTGGTTGTTTGATTCTCTTGTTCTTTATCAATCCCACCTAGCTCTGGTTATGTAAGTATACCCGTATATCAAGATATCTACTGCCGTCAAATCCCAAGCTTTACTGGTTCAATCACCCCAACTTTCCTTGCAAAAACTTACTTGAACCCTTCATTTTCCGCGGTTCAACTGCCCATGTTACAATGTTTGTTGGTTGAACTCCCTAATTTTTGCTTGGACAAATCCCTAATTTTGGGATGTAAGACCACTGTTGGGTTAGATCAATTCCCATTTTTTTGTTGGATAAGTCCACTTTCCAAATGCCCATGAACTTCAGAGTTCCACGCCCGGCCTCTCCACATCTTCTCCCAGTGCCACTTCTGCTCTCGCAGGTCTCATCCGTACAGCCTAGTAAAAAAATGTGACCATGGCATTGTGGGAATTTCATGGTGCTTTAGGGTAGTGGTGATTAACGGGAATATAGCCACCTAAATAGGGGGATATCATATCAAAAATACCCTCTGGCATATCATGTGAAAAGCAAAGTAATATAGAAAAATATAGTAAAAATAACTATAGCATACTATAGCTAATTATGTTAAATTACTATTGGTCATTGCCACTGGACAGATTTATTTCAGCTTCTTTTCACATCCCATGTTTGGGGGCCCCCAGTCATGAATCCAAGACATCCAACCAGAAGAAACGGCGATGCCAAAATTGGGGACGTCAGTTTTCACAGAATCGGTGGTGGATGAAAAACCATCAATCCCATGCACCAATGAATCATGGAAATATCATGGGTGTGTCTGAAATTCTTAGGCATACCCACAATTTGTGGCACTGTGAAAAATATATTCATACGGAAAATGAAGTGAATAACCCATTTATTACGGGTACCCTATTTTTGGACAAACCTATGCAAGTTTTTTTGGCGGCATGAAGAATTCCTATTCGTGATAAAGGGGCTATAAATATCTATGAACGTTGTATACAATGTATATGTATATATATAAAACACAGTCTGCAAATGGGTTGCCTCTGCTGATCGATGGCATATATATATATAATTATATAATTATATAATTATATATATATATATCATGATATTATGACGATGCGGTATATCATTGATAAATACCTCGATGATAATACATGCTGATACATGCTGAATCCTGATCCTTGGACAAGCTCGCATGAACAAATCTACTGCTACTCTGACTTGGATTTGCTCAAGAACTCGAGGGGGCTCTAACAAAAGATATTCTAAAACATAATGGTTCCTCTCTATGGTGTATAAATACTACAAATCAACTGGGTGTTTTGGGTTAAGAAAATTTGCGACTCAACAGTTCTCCAGCACCAGATATCTGGTGGCCACAATGGATGGCTCCCATCCGAGCAAACGTCATGGTCCAATGGTCTGAAAATATGGTGCCCAACAGTTTGATTGTCAATCATCATTATGTTCGTTACCCTCTGGTAATTTAACATAGCTATTGAAAATACCACATTTATAGTGGATTTACCCATTGATAGCATGGTGATTTTCCATAGTTATGTAAACGTTTACCAGAGGGTACTATTTGCTATTTCCCATTGATCATCCCATACAATGAGAATAATGATCCATGTACATCCCATATGGTTGTTAATATGGAGCTTTCCTAAGTCATTGGGCTACCCCCAAATCATCGATTTTAGCAGGATTTTCCATTACAAACCATCCAGCTATTGGGGGATCCCCCATTTATGGATTGATCTCCCCATGAAAACCACAGCCTCGGCCCGGCCTTTTTCCTCCTCTGCGGCTGTGGTGGAGGCTTGGCTTTAAAACACCAGCGCCGACGCGCAGGCCTTGGACGATGGCGTTTCACCGTATGGTCAATGGGATGATAAATGGATTTCATGGATCTACTGATGAGGCCATCCATAAGATGGGTTTATGATGGGTCTATCATGGAAAATTATGGTTATTGGGGAAATCTATGATGAAATGAGTTCTATTGTCATGAAAGGGGATGGTTGGCTAAAGTGACTGCACCAACAAAGACTCGCGAGATGAACATGACGAAAATGGATGGCGTTTTCACTGACTGAGCTGATTTGACTTGACCAATCATTCAGCTGGGTTTGAGCAAACTAAACAGGGGATTGGAATTTGGGGCAGGGACCACATCCATTCTACACTAATGTTCTTATAACAATAGTAAACTTCAGCCAATAGTAAAATGATGCGTAAAAATTACCTTTTTTTTGCCAATACTAAAAGTAAAAGAACCTTTATTAATTTTTGTATTGCTATGTTACCTATCTCCCGACGACCTCCCGAAATTTATTACCTGAACAAGCAATTGTATTTTGTTTGTTTCGACCTCAACGTTTTTGTGAGTAAATACAGTATACCATTAATAAACACGAGAATGCATAACAATAACAAACTCAAATGAATATCCTTCTTGTTTTTCCCTTCAAAGAAAACAATAATAAACCCAAAAATACTGTATCTGTGGTTGTTGTGTGTTTTTATCTGTTTAGTTTGAATCAAAATTACAGAGAAAACAGTTTCCTCTTTCAACAAGAAAACCTTAGAGAAACAACAAAAACTCTAAAAAAAATACATTTCCAGTTCCGAAAGAGCTGATCTCTTACTAAACTGTCTGTAAAAAAATGCTATTTTTCGAGCTCAGAAAGGATACCCCCCCATGGAGTGCCACGAAAAGCAATCATAAACCCAGAAGTGCCTAGGCAATAGCAATCTGTTTCCGTTGTCGGTCTCCAGCTCCAAAAGAGTTGATGTCTTACAAAGCTGTCTTTAAAAATTCAATTTTTCGAGCTTAGAAAGGGTGCCCGGATACCCCCCATGGAGTGCCAAGATAAAAATAATAAACCCAGGAGTGCCTAGGCAATCAAAAACTGCCCCCAGTGTCGATGTTGTTTCTATTTGATTTGGGATTCGCCCATCTCTTCTATTAGAACCCTTATAATAATGTTTTCCCGGGCAAGAAATTTCAAATAACTAGCTCACAAAGGCCACAAGCTGAGGCCCCGTCGAAAACATTAAGAAGTTCAAAGGCAATAGTAAATTTCGACACCTGACAATGCTGTTTTCTGTCATGTTAATTTGATTCTCTATTGCAGAGAAAGCCATTGCCTTTCACAAGATACAGGTTTCACTTTGATCAAAACAAAAACAAAAACGAAGAAATAGTAAGTTGCAAAAAACTGTTTTCTTCCTATACCCTGTAAAAACAACGATGCTTTTGAAGCTTACAAAGGCTACCCAACTTGGAGCGCCACTAAGACCATTACGAAACCAAAAAGTGCATGTGCGATATGATATTGACACGACTGGCAACCTTGTAGTATTTCCGAATTCAAACTTAAAAAACCATTCGGGGGGCGGCTGAGGTTTGGAGCTGTCCCCGAAATAAATGAAGACTGAAGGTTCTAGAGTTAGGGCCGCCCCCATAGCGAACGAGGGTTTACGTTCGAGACGGGATAAAGCTTGGGGTGGAAGGGTTTGGAGGCTGGGCGAGGGCTGGAGTGGCTGGCGTGGCGTGGCTGGGGTGGCTGGGGTGGCGTGGCTGGGGTGGCTGCGGTGGCTGCGGTGGCTGGGGTCGCTGGCGCGGCTGGGATCAGAGGTCTGTGGTTCGATTCCCGGGGGCACGCATTAGATATGACGCGCGCAACGCTACAATGATTGGCGCAGGGCTGCCTTGCCACAGCAAGGAATATCACCAAGGCTTCGTGCACCACAGAACCTCTTTACCCTCCACGTGGAAGCCAAAAGAAAGTCTTCAGTCAATATCAGTCAGGGGGCACGGCCTCAGCTTTGCGTTACCAAGGCTTCTTGCATCACAACCTCTTGAGCTTTTAGGTGGAAGTTGAAAGAAAGCCTTCAATCAATATCAGTCAGAGGGCACCGGCACAAGCCTTCCGATGCATCATGTTGTAAAGGGATGCCTGTTCCAAAAGCTGTGTTTTCATGCATTGAAAAGACGCTTTATTTCCGAACACGCTAGTTTCACGAGTTTTTTGAAGTTGATACATCATGTTGTATAAGCAACTTCTGTTTTAAAAGTGTTGACATCTTATTACACCGTTCTTAAAAAGAAACTTTTTCGAGCTCACAAAGGGCACCCACCCCCCGGTGAGGTGTCAGTACGGGAAATACTAAACCCGGAAATGCGTAGGCAATAATATACTGACACCATTGGCCGTGTTGTTTTCTGAATAGCATATAGACGAAGTAAAGGCAACAACAAAAAATCATCGGTGAAAGGTGAAAACAATAATAATCTCACGGAATGGCCGTAGATTATCTTTTGAATTTTGTTACATTTTAAATTGATTTTAAAAGGGAGCGAAAGGGAATCAACTGTACGACCTGCCCCCCCAAGATATAGTTTAAGCAATTATTAATTATATTTCTTCAGCAGCAAAAGCAATAATAAATTTGAAAAACATCCATAGGTATTATTGTTTGCTATTTAAATTGATTTTAAAAGGGATTGAATGATTGTTTTTTTTGAAAAAAAGGGGAAACTTATTATTGTCATAAGGACATTACTTTGTTATACCCATGTTCAGCTATGTGATTTTGATCCGTCTCCACCTGCAGAAAAAATAAGCCTGGCATAACCTGGTCATGAATCATGCCATTTTTTTAGTAGGAACGACCGTTTCCCATCACATTGCTCTTGATTCAAGTTTGAAATCATTATCTGGTTTGGTTTCAACCCCTCTGAAAAATATGAAAGTCAGTTGGGATGATTATTCCATATATGATGGAAAAATAAAAAATGTTCCAAACCACCAGCCAGTTATCTATGAACCTCAACAACACAGAGTAAGAATTGACCCAACCATCGATGAATTGATGTGGCTGCCACTTGCAGTGGAATATGGTGAAATCCTGTTAGCAACTCCAGGAATCCACGATGACTAACGATGAAGCACCTTTGAACTGCACCCATCTGCTCCATGTCTGGAATATTTAGCAACACTTACCCCCAAAAATGACCAAATGTAAGTCATGATGATATGTTTGATCCATACCCTACTAGTATCAATTGTAGGTACATCATGGTACATTATCCCATCTCCATCCCAACTGGCGATGGTAAAAATATGTAAAAATGCCATCTGAGGCACTTCAGACTCAGGCCGGTCATTGCCGACGACAGAGTACTGGTCATTGTAACCTGCGGTTGGGGGTGGCATGGAATCCCCATTGGTGACCTAGTGACCTAGTGTTCACCCCAAAATTAGGATTGATGGATGTTAATCCCTCAACATTTCCGGAAAATTGTAGGTGGGTTTTTTGACCCGCAGATGTCAAAAATGTCAAAATGGTTAGTGCTCATGGATCGCAATGACGATGTCAGGGCTGTGTTTTTTTTGGTTCACCGGCCTTTTTGCACTGATACACTGAGCTAGGTTATTGATGAGGCGAACCACAAGGCCGGATGGTACTCCTGCAAACCCTTGGTTTATACTTATCCAAAACTGCCTACATCATGAAGTATTCAAATGTATTCAGTGATCCCCACAGGCCTTGAAATATCTTCTATCCATACATATCAATCATATTTTCAGGGATATACCTTCCACTTCGCTTCTTACCCCCACCCCAACTGCAGCAGAAGGACCCACTCGATGAAGCGCCCGCGTTTGTGCATGCCCGACTCAATCGAGGGTCTACGACCTTAGTTGGGTGCACATGGCCTGGATGATGTGAAGGGAAACTTTGCAGGAACTTCCCATATTTCATTGGCAGATCCATGGTTTCCGGTGATGTTCCCATTAAGAAATCCACTGAATATACCAGCTAAACGCGCTTGATATCACCGGATCACATGAGACATAGTGGATTATATGGATGATTCTTTTAAGAAACTCGTTAACCTGACAATTGAAGAATATATATGGGAAAAGGGAATACCTCCTTTGACGGAAATGAAATAATTGGGAAAATAAGAAGGATAAGAGGAGATTCCTCAAAGCTTGAACAACCATCTGGCTGTGGTCAGTTGGGTACTGTACCTAGTTGCTACCTAGCCCCAGAGTTGGAATTTTTGGGGTTTAATTGGAACGGTTTACTAGTTTGGACCCGTTCATTGGTTGAAAATGGCAGAATGTCGCAAGAGTGACAGGGTCTTGCGCGCAATGCCGCTTGTGGTCATGACTTTACGGCCCAAGTGTGGTTGCTCCCAAGTCCAGAGTCTGATTCCCAGTCCGAAGTATGTGGAAATTCACCGCTGCAGATTGACTTCCCATGGGATTGAAAAGCAATGCATGGATGGATGATGATGGATAATGGATATATATGACTATATGATATATCTCATCTCAACTTGTGCAGTGACCGAAGCAGTGTCCCAACTAGATTCTTTAGTGCCATCTCATGACGGGGAATATAACGCCCACAATACCCAAAATCGGGACATGCCAGCAATCCAGCACACCTCATAGAAATTGGCCATATCGGTACCTTTGTTTCTCCCATCCCATTTAAATCCCAAGATTCCCATGGATATTTCCCCATGATTGTTGCACCGTTGATGGATTATTTTCCCAGCTGTAAACATCCATTTGCTGCGGGGATGTCCCATATTTTCTATGATGTTCCCATTAAAATGTCCATCTTTATCCTCAGAGATTTCCAACAAGTCTTATGATCTTCCCATTGAATCCAGCATTTTTATGCATTTTTCTAGTGAATGTCCCATATCTTTTCTCTGATTTCCGGACTTTCCTGTCCAAAACCATCCGAAAACATAGGACTGTCGCCACATATTTCTTCAATGGTTTTCCCACATATTTGTCCATCTAAACGAACATTTTCCGATGGTTTTCCCATATTTTCCCATCGAAATCCCCCAGTTTCAGTGGTGGATTCTCCCCCTATTGCCTCACCCCCAGGCGCCGCGCGGCTGTGCTGCGCATCCTGCGCCTCGGCCGCCTCGGCCTCCTCCGAGGTCACGGAGAAGAGGCGCTGCTGCACCTGGGTCTCCTTCGAAAATCCCAGGGATTTCAGAGGAAATTCATCCCATGACGGATCCTAACGGTGCTGCGAAAGAAATGGTGTCACATGGATCCCATCAACAAAAAACCCCTTTATGTTAGCATTAATATACCAGCACCGTTTGGATCCGTCATGGGCATAGGAATTTAAGCATGAAAACATGGTTCCAATGATTGCATGGTGTTTTTTTGTTGCAACCATTGATTAGCCTCTGGTGAACTAAGATAGCTATTGAAAAAATCACCCGTTTTTTTAAGTAGTTTTTAAGGGGTAAACCATCTATACATGGGCCATAATCCATAGCTATGTTAGTTTACTAGAGGCTATTTGGGATTCCGTAGGGATTGAAGCATCAACTCAATAGGGATTTCAGAAAGGTACTTACTTCTGAACTTACCCGGCCTGGTAAACTAACATAGCTATTGAACATGGCCATAGAAATAGTGGATTTTCCCATTAAAAATGGTGATTTTCGATAGCTATGTTAAATTACCAGAGGGTAACCATCAACAGCGACTTCTTTGAAAGGGACTTAACAATATCTGAAAGTGAGATTTTACCATCAACAAGAGTGATTCTTCATAGGATCTTCATAGGGAACGATATCTGAAAACGGAGATAACGGGATTAACCATCAACAATAGGGATGTTTCTCCCCATGAATATCCCTTAAATCCCAATCTGGGAATGTAATATGGGATATTGATATTTTCCCATTTCAGACACACCCAAATATCAAAATGGGATAGAATATGGGATACCAAATGGGATGTGTTTCCCCAACTTGACATTTGGGTGTCTCGGAAAATGGTGGATACCACCATTTTAATTGTGCTGAAAAATGAAGATAATGATTAACCGTTGGATTTTGAGGTACACTATTTTCAAACAAAAACCCCAATGTAAAGTGACTACGCTTAAGTCATAATGAATATCATGTTCACAGCCTAGTAACTGTATTGGACAAATAACAACAGTAACATATTGGAAAAATGCCAATTCCCAAACCTGAAATCAGCAATTTTCATCAGCAAATTTCCTTCGGCTGGTCCCCTACTGGATTTTCATCATGGTGACTTGGGTGATAACATTTATGTTTTATGCTTTGTTGTAAAACTGAGAGAAACCCTAACATCAAATTAAAATAAGATCCTCTATCAGACTCTATCATACGTGGACATGTCTATACATAGCAACCCCCCAAAAGATTGACATGTAAACTCCTACGAAAATATTGGCAAAGTTTGGTGGCCTGATCCCGCCCAAACCCAGCTCTCCTCAGCAAACGTCACCTGCGGAACGTGGAAGGTCCAATGGCATTTTTGCGGGGGTGCCCAGCGTCAACATAGCTATGCAAATGGCCCCTTTATATTATGATTTTCCATGGTCAACAGATTCCCAAAAGGGTATATCTAATATGATATTCCCATTGCATCTCCATATTTAGGTGGTTATATCATGTTATATCCTCATGAATCACCATGACAATTACCATTAAAAGTACCATTCATTATAGTCCAATCATATTCCAACGATATTTCACCGTATGATATTCCCATGGCATGTTCCCATCAATGGCCATTTCAGGAACCTAAATTGGAGGTACCATATATAAGGCCTATGTAAGGCCTATGTAAGGGAATATCCCCACAAAATATGGCCAGAAATATGGTACAGTACCTCCATTTTAGGATCCTGAAATTCCCATGGTTCCCATGACATCTTCAACTGGGGATCCCCTGAAGTACCAGGATTTCATCCATCGCCGACCTGCGACTTCACCTTTGGAGCAAAGCCGGCGTAACTCGACACTTTGGCCACACCTGGGAAGGCGATGGATTGAATTTTTCGGGTCACCTGAAGGTTGCCTGAGTTCACCCAAATCCACCTGGAAAACCATAGGAAAACCATAGGAAAACCATAGGAAAACCATAGGAAAATGGAGGTTTTAATGGGAAAACCATAGGAAAACCATAGGAAAACCATAGGAAAATGGAGGTTTTAATGGGAAAACCATAGGAAAA
>Ga0126342_10015137_pt1 | contig 13535 bp, 12 predicted proteins | sample Cyp1metagenome_FD_92528 | JGI IMG/M metagenome (GOLD analysis project Ga0126342, IMG submission 92528) | Coral microbial communities from Lord Howe Island, Old Settlement Bay, Australia - Cyphastrea 1 metagenome | ecosystem: Host-associated > Invertebrates > Cnidaria > Coral ...
CAACAGCAGCAGATGCAGCCACAACAGTTGCAGCAGCAACAACAGCAGATGCAGCAACAACAGTTGCAGCAGCAACAACACCAGCAGATGCAGCAACAGCAGTTGCAACAGCAACAGTTGCAGCAGCAACAACAGCAGCAGATGCAGCAACAGCAGCTACAACAGCAACAGCAGCAGCTACAGCAGCAACAACAGCAGCAGCTGCAACAGCAACAGCAGCAACAGCTGCAACAACAACAGCAGTTGCAACAACTTCAGCTGCAACAACAAATGCAACAGCAGCAAATGCAGCAACAGCAGATGCAGCAACAGCAAATGCAACAACAGCAATTGCAACAGCACCAAATGCAGCAAACGCAGCAGCAACAATTCCAACAGCAACAGCACCAATTGCTGCATGAGCAACAGCAGCAGCAGCAGTTGCAGCAGCAGCAAATGCAACAGCAACAACTGCAAGAACAACAGCCCCAGAAGCTACATTCACCGCAGCAACAAGAACAGCAGGCACAGCAACAGCATGCTCAGCCCTATGGCATGCAACCTCAGTTTCAGCAGAGGCTCGTCTGCATCCTGGGTCTTGGAGCACCATGACTTGGGCCGCAAGGGGTGAACTGAACCACTGCTGTTGTATATCCATGAGCAGAATTTCCTCCATCGGTCAGCCGAATCTACAAAAGCACAACATCCATGTCTCTTGATTGCTCGCACTGCGACAGCATCCCCATTTTCGCACATACGTACAAGTCTTGGGTCACCGAAACTTAGGGACTTTATCGAGCTCCCATAGCTCCCATTTCGGCTTATCCAGCTGGGCAACAAGCATGGTTCTTCACCAGTGATCGTGGATGCTCATGGGTTGTTTGAAAGGTTGAGTCAAGATTCATCATGGATTCCTAGAAGTTATCCCAATGTTCTCACCAATTCCTAGTAGTTGAACTACTAGTCGTAGCTCGTAACATCATGGATTCCTAGAAGTTATCCCAATGTTCTCACCAATTCCTAGTAGTTGAACTACTAGTCGTAGCTCGTAACATCATGGATTCCTAGAAGTTATCCCTAACATAATTGGGGTTGATGGGTTGATCCAGCAGGGCAGCCAGTTAGCAGCCATGGATGTTCATCCCTCCACCCTGACTGTCCAAAAAAGGTATCACCACCATCAAATACGAAAATTTCCGCAGAGGTGAGAAACAGACCAATCTTGTGTTGCTTTAAACCCGATTCTTGCTGTTGAAGACCCAACCTTTCCCAATTGAACCCACGACTAAAACGTGTTTTCTTAACATTTTAAGACTCTATGTTTCTTGCTAACACGAATCATTTTTGTTGCTGAAGACCCAACTTTTGCCGTGAAATAACATGCCATTTTTGTCGGCTTCAGCTCCTGAGGATTTCTCCCCAGCATCCGCCGCCAGCGCACGCCCCGAGCCTACCGAACGAAGGACATGATGAGTCATGGGGGTTTCCATAGTCATGGAGGTATCCCAAATGGATGGTTTGTTTCATGGAAAATCCCAATCTAAAATGGATGATTAAAATGGGGGTACCCCCATTTTAGGACACCTCCAAATGTATATAACCAATTAGAGAAGTGGCTGCAAGACAGCTGTGTTGGTTGATTGTATATCGGGACTATCCTTACCAATGCATCGAGGATTGTCAGAGTCCCGGGAAGTCCGTTCTGAAGCCAGCGGTATGAACCCAGGGGTATTTCCACGGCCCAAAGGTGGGGTACCCCCTTGTGGACCCATACAATGCTTGTTGGCATTGAATTATCCAAATCCGATGGTTGATCAGAAAATTTTCCGTATGTTTTTATGGTGATTTGTGATTCCTGATTTCTGGACAAATCCTGACAAATGGTTGGTGACATTTATCCCCATTGTGCGTTATACCTATCCATTTGTTATCCCACTGATATACTCTTAAGTCTGCAATGAAATGAAGTATTTATTTGTCATTCTGGAAAAACTGATATCCGATTGGTGAAATACATTCCACAACACATCCCCATTACATGGATTCCGTTTTTGCCTCAATTGCCAGCCCTCTTGGGGTGTCCCCATTATATAATCCCTGTTGGTAACACATGTTTTATCCCAGTTTACTGTGAGGAATTGAGGCCCATATTTACCACCAGGGTATTTTTCTATCCTTTTTGCGTATCTCCGCGCAGGACAAGGGTCGTTTGGACCTCAATGGAGTGGTTTGTTATGGGGCGGTGTCACAGGTGGCCCTAAAAATCCCAGAACTGAGGCCACCTTAGCTGGGAAAATCATCCAAATGGGGGGTGATTTCTGCACCTTTTTTCCGTTTCAGAGCCTCAAAGGCTGCACCAAATGGGTCGGAGATTTCAGCTTGGTGAACTATGACATATTTCAAGCAGACTTGGTGTTTGCAACATATGCATATATGCATATATGCATAATATATATGTATATAGTTATATAACTAATATATATATACATGTATATGGGCCATATGGGTAATAATTCAGGTTTCTGCCAGGCTCTCGGTTGGCCAGATGCCTCTCTGGCTCTCGTTTCTGCTGGCAGCTTCCCTAAGAACAGCGACAAATTGGAAGATATCTAAGAACAGCGACTAGAAATGAGTTTACGAAAGTTACAACTGACCACATCTTCAATCGATTGGTTTTGTTGGGAAAATCTCAACCGGAAACCATAGATTTTCCCATGAAATATGGGGCTTAAACCAGTAAATTTTCCCTTAAACCAATCCATTGACATATTGGAGGTACATGACCACAATGGAATGGTTTCCGGATACACTGGACGCATCACAACTATGGCTCCTGGCTGGCACCGCCAGAGACTTTGAACCCCATACCTCAATGATGTGAGCAGCGGGAATTAGTCACATGGCCGCTGGGAAATCTTGATGGCCTAGCCATGGGCTTTCACATTTTTATGGGACAATTACTCTTTGGTAAGTAAGCTAACAGAACTCTGGAAAATTACCATCTTTAATAGGTAAATTAACAATGAATTAAAAAAGCTATGTTAGTTTACCGGAAGGTGGCCGAATGATTGCTGCCAGATTTTCCAGCCATGTGACGAATTGTCAGAGCCAGGTACCCTGAGATGTCTCCAACAGCCAGGACGGAAAATATGCCAACCCTTCCCTCAATATGGTGTGAAAAACCCTTCCAACTTGGAGGAAAAGCGGTGCCTTTAGGCACCATTTTTTGCTTCTTCGAAATTCCACCGAAATTCCACGGAAGATCTGAACAGTTTCGTGAGACTGGTTAGTGAGTTTCCTTCTTATTCAGGACGCCTTGGTGTAGATCATTAAAGTAATTCCTCATTTTGGTTTGCTGTTCTATCTTTTTTGGGAATGACCTGCTGAGATACCTGCTGAGTGATGTTACCCTTGGGAGTCCACCCCAAATCAGCAGTGTCAGGATAGCAGCTACACCACCGCCTCCCATGCATGCACCACAGGTGGGCTTTGGAAAGACGGCTACAGGGATCTCCATGTCTACACTACATTACTAATTACATGGTTCGTTTTAACGTAGCAATGGTTCGTTTTAACGTACGTTTTAACGGTTACATGTAGCTGCTACTGCTACACCAAACCACCCGGGTTGCAAACGCCTTGGAGATCCTGTGAGGTGGGCCACGAGTGCGGGGCCTCATCGGTTGACGAAACAGGTCAACTGAAACAGGTCAAGCCTGGATGATAACCGATGACCAGAACTACTACTACTTATAGTATATGTATACATAATGTTATATAATGTTATACCTTATATACATATTATGGATGATAACCATGAACCGTAAAGAAAAGTGATCAGGTCTGGAGAGCCGATGAGACCACCCGGTACCTTCATCCAAAGAGGTCTACAGGTGCGGGCCCTCAGCACCGCTCTATTTCTGTAGATCGGGATGAGAACCCTGGATACCAGGCAATTTTTGGGATTATGGTTGGCATTTGCCGTTCTCCCCTTATCAAATGGTGTTTCTTTAGATGGCTAATTATACTGCTGGGTCTCGCTGGGTAGAAACCATGAGTATCATCTCAAATCTGATTTGGATCTTGCAAGAGCCATCCAGAGATAGCCTATTTGATAAATTATTTTGAATTTACACGTTCACTCATTAAGGTGGGGTTGTAGCTGTAGTTCCGCAGCCAAATTTCAAAACCCGCGGTGAACAAATTGGCTCGACAGGTTGAACCTTGGCCACTGGCGGTGCATGACCTCGTGTTTTTGTCAGTCCGGTCCAAACAAGCACACTCTGACATGTGGAAAACACCACACAATATTTCTTGAACAAATTAAAACTAGGGATTCTTCCAAAACAGAAATTCAAGATCATGGCCACCAGTCATATTTTTCCAGCAAACAGATGTGTTTCAACGTTGTGTCAACCGCCAGAAAAAGAGGTTGTGAGGCACCGTTGAGCCTCGGGTGTCGCCGCGATTTGCGTGGGCTGCGGGGTGCTTGGGTTACTTGGAAGGCGATCGATTTGGGAAAACCATTTTCTCAACCACTGTTTCTTTTTTTTCCCCTAGAATATGATAAAGACAAATTCAGATTCCAAAGATTCCAATTCCAGTGATATGATGTGATATGGGGGTTTCCATAGTCATGGAGGTATCCCCAAATGGATTATAATGGAAAATCCCATTCAAAAGGATGATTTAGGGGTACCCCCATATGCTCATTTTCATGGGTTCTAACTGGCAAGTGTTTGGCCCCAGTGACCGGTGACCGGCCAGCGGAAATGGTTGGGAGCTTCAGCTCGAGGTTTTCAGCCCGCATCGAAGATGGGTCGAAAACGCGGTGGAGCATCTGGGTTTCAAAACGGGTCTCATTCAGAATCAGGGAGCGTTTTTGATTTCGATTGAAATCCATCGATTTTCTGCTGAAATCCATTGAAAATCCATCGAAATCCACTGAAATCTGCTGGTTGGTGGTTCCTAAGTTTCTATTATCCTCCAGTAAATTCACATGACGACCCTGCCAGTCATCGGGGGTCTTGTTGAAAAATCTTTCCATGAAAAAAATGGGTGATAAAATCAGGGTCCAACTTTTTTTTTTTACCAGAGGCTACCATATTTCTGGACCATAAAGGATGATCATCCCCAGCACTACTCTCTTTAGTGGAAAATCCTTAGATCCTGATCCATGAAAACTCGCTGTGCATGTGATGTATATATAATTATATATAGTTATATATATATACACATACTATCTATAACTGTATAACTATATATCATATTATATGTGTTTATATACATGTAGACATACGTATGTACACATGTTTACAAAAGAATGTGCATGCGTGTACGTATACGTAGGAACCGGTATCACCCATTTTAGCCACACAATTTTTGACGACCAGCGAGACAACCACCAAAAATCAACAATTTTCCGGAGTGGTTGAAGGTCGATTTCAACTCCATCCGGCCAGTGTTCATTGTATCTTTTGTTCTCATGAAGCTGCTAGCCATCGGAATTTATCACAAGTTTTTAATTTAGTTCTATCCTTGCGACCGCGCACCAAAGGAAGGTGGGGTAGAAGGAGATGCCCCTGTTCCTAGTGTTCCAGCAGGACCAACTGGTTGGTTGCCTTGAGTCGGAATTTCATTCTCAGCAACTGGCCACACCTCCAAGGGACACGATTTCCAAATCTATAGGGATGCTCCTTTCAGTCCTTCACATCCCGTCACCAGGAGCGTTGGATCCTGCAGCCCTGGGCTTCCCTCCTCCTCCGGGCTATCCTGGAGCTCCGCCCCTTCCAATGCCTGGCCTCGGACCACCAGGGGCTGGTGGGCCACCGGGCATGCCGCCCGGCATGCCACCAGGCGGCCCACCGGGCTTGCCACCCGGCATGCTACCTCCAGGTGGCCCAGGCATGCCACCGCCAGGGGCCACGGGGCCGCCGGGGGTGCCGGGAATGCCCGGATTAGCCGGATTGCAGCTGCCACCGGGCATGCAACTGCCGCCAGGCAAGGTGCTATACGGTGAGGACCAAAGCTCAGAACTTGAAACTGTAAGGAGTTTTGCACATCGCCAATGAAGATTTTCTCGTTTGGTTTGCAAGGTGACTCATTCCGGCATCATTTTCAGACATGAGGTTTATCCCTTTTGCCTACCACACTTCACTCACTTTCTCAACTTCTCCCCATCCTGAATCAACCTTGCAGAAACTCTGGGCTTTCGCAGCTTTGCCAGGTGTTGATCCCAAAGCTGGTGGAGGTTTGCTGGGTTTGAAGTTGCCTCCCCCACCTCCTGGTCTCCAGCTCCCCCCCGGCCTCGCTGGTGGGCTGCCCGGTGCGCCTGGCTTGCCCGGCCTTCCCCCAGGGCTGCCTGGGCTACCGCCTGGGCTGCCGGGGCACCCGCCGGGGATGCCCAAGCTGCCAGGGATGCCGCCAGCACCTGGATCCTTAGACTCTGAGGCATTGGCACAAATGAGGCCATGGGGATGGGCCATGGTTCAAAGAACACTCATTTCTGGGAAGCTTACTGAACTCTAGATGCACATCAAGAAAATGACCTTGAATGTAGATCAGAGATGATCTCAGAGCCACTCTCCAGTCAGCAGGCACTGGAAAATTCCTATTCATAGATGTGTTTCTGGTCAAAAGTTTGATTATTGGTGGGTAAAACATTCAAACGCCAATGCTTCTCCAGGTCCAAGCCTGAAAGCACCATCCACAAAACATCTATCCAAAAGATCTAGATCTAACTTAACCATCGACCACCACAACTTCCTTCCCCAACATGTTTCGCGTTTTCGCCAGGTTCCAGCAGGTGGCCACCGAGTATGAGCAGATCAAAAGCGCCGGCATCGACCCACAGGTTGCAGAGCTGGCTGAGTATCATAGCTTAGGTGCTGGGGGCGCCAGCTGGTTGGGGTTGGCTGGGGTCACATCATGTCAATAACATGGGTTGTGATGTTTGATGATAAACAAGAAGATACACGTTTTGTTTTTGAATTTTAGACATCGGCTGGTTTCATGATGTGTTGGGTGGGCTTGGGGAAGCCTGTCACTGCCAAAGTTTAGAGGGCCGTTCGGTGGTGAAGCTCCTCATTTCATCCCTGTTACCCTCCAGTGATCAAACATGGCTGGAAAATCATTTATATGTAGCGATCTTTACCAAGAAAGGATGTGGGTTTTCCAACCAGCGAGGTAAGGCAACCAGAGGCCAAATCCTGATGAGTTGTTCGGTCTGTAGATTTACTCAAAGTTATGGTCATGTTAGTGGCGCGCATGATTTTCTAAGCGACATGATTCTGCTCTTTTCAACAAACCAAGATTCTGCATCCATGCTTGGGAAAACCTAAAATCTTACTTGAATACATATTGATTGAATTGAAACTGAAGTTCTATATGCTATATTCTCATGGGGATCTACCAGCATCTACCAGCCCTATTTCGGTGACCCAGCCCTTTTATTTGGCCACCAACCAGGGTGGCCACCGAAATGGGGTCAAGACTTGGGATGACCATAGCATACCAGAGCCATTCATCAACCTAGGATGATACATATAAACTGTTATAGACATAGACATATATGCACATAGTATATACATTCAGTACAGACACATTATGATATATATATATATTATACATATTATACGTATTATATATATATATATTGTACATATTATATATTTACATATTATGTGTATATATATATATATTGTACATATTATATATACACACATATTCTATACATATATTATATATATAATATACATAGGTGGGATGGCCATCACCCATTGATTCTTGGTTTGCGCCGTCGCAGATGAGCGAGCCACTCGTGCCCTCGACGAAGAGATGAAGAAGCGAAGAGAGACGCTGCTTGGTGATGTGACATGTGTGGGACGCAGGAGTCGCAACTGGATAGTAACATGAATATATACTGTATATATATATATGAACGTTATATGTAAACACACGAATTATATATATATATATATATATATATACATACATACATCTATGAAAAAGATATAATTAATATGCATATATATATATATGTATATATATATATATATATGGATTTCTATACATACAATGTACAACACCGGGGATCTTCTGGTTCCGAAGCCGCTGAGCTGGAATGGGCATCCAAACTTCCACAATTGGAGGGTCATAAGCGGTACAGAACATTTCCAACATCGGGGCTTCAAAATGACGCCAAGATGTTGCATTCCAAGCGAGACCTCCACTGCTTCTGTCTAGGATCTCTTGATTTTTTTAGAGATTTGTCAATCTTCATGTGTCTTTGGTTCAATAGTATTGACCTCAACACTGCATGGCATTGGTATCCCATTTGCTGTCATGAACAAATATATCTTGATCGTATCCATTCCATGTCCACATATCTACTGTATATGGATATAGGCAATTGGCATGAGCTTTAGATTTTGCCACACTATCTACTCCCCAGCACAAATTACAAAAATTGACAGGCGCCACTATAAAGCACGTCGCCAAATTTTCCAAATTCAGAGTCCCTACTACCATCGTGTTCTCTCTCCTACTGATTCTCCCTACTCCAATGAATTCCTCCTTTCACTTGCATATCCTGTCCTTCCATCGTGCATTCCCTCTTCCATGCGTATTTCCGGTTCTCAAATTAAATGCCTAGGTCACATCCTCCGTCACCCCGACTCAGCAGAATCTATTATCATGTTCAATCCTTCTCACTCCCGCCATACAATTTCTTCCCCATTTCGAAGGGGAACTCCACGGGCACACTGGCCAGAACTTGCCTTAGCCGAAGCAGCACATAGAGCCACCATTTTTCATAACCTTCCCCACTTCTCGGCCAATTGACTCACTCCTCTTACCAACATTTCACCATAGTAGAATTAAAACAATTCTTATGCGTTAGTATGAAACAATGGTATAACACCACCCTTTTCCTTCATCTCTTGACACCAATTGCAGAAAATCCCGAGCAATGGACTTGTCTAACCCCAAAACTGAAATAAGTAACCAGCTAAGGGCTCGCTGCTGCGGACGTGTGGCTCAATATGAGCTGCATATCGTTTCTTAAATCTATATATATATACATATGGTACTCCGCAAAAGATGATGGACAGGTAATTTATCAGTTTTTAGTAAGCCTGTACTTTTCTTCTTTTTGGTTGCTACATATAAATACATACATTGTTGACGCTAGTCATGCCACCAAATCTATCCTACAGGCATCTATATGACGATGGGTCAATATCTTCAGATGGACTCTAGGCCTGTATCTTCACAGCTCACAGGTTGGTTAGATACTTGCATGCGCATCCAAGTCGCGAATTGGGTAACAACATACGTACATGCATGCATGCATACATAGATGCATAGATACATAGCTACATAGATAGATGGATACATACGCAGATACACAGATACACAGACACACAAATACACAGATACACAGACACAGATACAGAGAAAAACCGATACATATATACACAAATACACAAATACAGAGATACATACTGTACGTAGATACATAGATACATTGGATAGATAGATGGATAGGTAGATAGATCGATAGATAGATAGGTCGATCGATCCATCGATAGATAGATAGATAGATAGATATATATATATATACACGTACCTACATAGATACACAGATAAATAGATACATAGATACATCGATACATGGATACACATATATACAGATACATGATACACATACGTAGACAATAGGTACCTAGATACGTCGATACGTACATTCACACACACATATATATATATATATATAAATACACACACATATATATATACATCCATATACATATGATTGTACATATCCATATCCATATCCATTTCCATTTCCATACGCATATACATGCACGGATACCTATACATACATTTACAGTAATACAGACAGATAGATATACATATATATATAGATATACATACACAGATGCCTATGCATATACTCATATAGGGATACATACACATAGATACATATATGACATGTACACATACGCTGGGTAAAACCCATGGTTCACAGGTTCGAATCCGACCTGCAAGCTCTCTGGGTTGGTCTCGAAGGGGCAAAGAACCCATCAGGCGCCGGGCATGGATGAAAAAAGTAGACCAGTTGAAGACCTGGAAACTATAGGGAAAAACGGAAACCAAACTAGAGCTACCAACCCAGAACTGCGTTTCCGTTTTTTTTTGGGTGTTACTGTGCTATAAGTAGAAACCATCTCCACAATCCTTCACGGCCATGGCTCAATAGTATTGAACCCCCCATTGGGTGAGTTGGTTTGTAACTAGAACAACCAAGCTCTCTGTTCGATATATCTACAATGGAATGGAATTAGAAACAAATTGATGCCTTCTGCAGGACAATTTGTTATTTACTTTGATGTTCCTATTTAAATGTTGTTTTTTTCAGCGAAATTTTCAAGAAACTTCTGTTGCTTGAGGCCTCATATTTTCTTGGTACCCATCCCCAGCTTCCACGGAGGGATGCTGATGATGAAACTGAAAGACATGCGCATGGGCACCTTCAAGGGCATGACGGCGCTGGATAAGAAGGCGCCGGGCCGGAGAGGGAAGTTTTTCCGCAACGTTTCGGGCAATGCGGTTGAATGGTTGGGCGAAGAAGTGGCCACCCCTTTTTTTGGTGTGAAAAAAAATCGGTGGAGGCGAGCCAAGTGGCACTTTTGTGATTGGGAAATGAGTGCTAAGCAGTGAAGTTGGGTAGCCGAATTGCAGACAAATTCATCGAATGGCAACATCCCAGCCATTTGCCTCACAAATTTGGTACCGGTTGTCGCCGCGTCGCCATTTCAGGGGTTTGGAATAGGATGCCCTGACAAGTCAGGGGTTTTGAACATCCATTCTGTTCCCATAAAATGCTTGTTTAGCCCATTTTGTTGCATATGTACACACACATATATATATAGACATTTGTATATAGATATGTATATACACATGTATATACATATGTATATATATATATATTTTTTGCATCCCAACATATTCCGCCTTTGTATCCCACTGTGTGGGCCATGGCCAACAGTTGGATGATACACACCCTTATTGGACAGTCACCAATCAATTTTTATCCGCTACGGTATATGCTGATGTTTGGATTCCCAGTTTTGTGCTGAGATGACCGCCATGCATCCCATATAGGTTTTACATATATATATATATATACAATTATATATATATATATATATGTATAAATGGTTCGTATGTATATATATATATATATATTACACAGCAATATTGGAATATATTAGGTTATCCATTATGGTTCGTTGCTCATTTTCCCCCATTTTTTGTTTCAATCATCGCGGGACCCTCGCAGATCCATGACTTCGCAAAGAGAAACCGCTTGGACGCACAAGCAGCTGTCAAGCTGGCTGAGGCGCGTGCTGGTGGTACATCCCAAGATTTTACCATCTGGTTATGTCAAAATAGCTATTGAAAATGACCATAGAAATAGTGGATTTTCCCATTAAAAATGGGTGGATTTTCCATAGCTATGTTAAATTACCAGAGGGTATCTATAGTTTATAGACAGTTCATATCCCAAGGTAAAACTTGAGTTTATAGTCAGTCGATATATCTATAGTATTCTATAGTTCATGGATGTTTTTATTGGGTTTATACAACTTCTGGTAATCGAACATGGCTATTTGGGAAATCCCCATCAACGATATTTTATGGGATATCATGGGAGATATTTCCAGCCAGTATGATATGGGTGCCCTATTTTAGACAAATCCAGATGGAGGGATTTCCATTGCCAGGTGAAACTACTGAGTGGCCATGAAACCTGTATAAAAAGGGTCCTCACATGAAGATAGGAAGCTAGTTGAGGTTGGAAGTTGAGGAAACATGCCGCTTTGCCATCTCAGACATCAAGGAATAGAAACCCAGGGTATGTTTGGAATCTCAGGTTTTTAAACCGATTTTCTGGGGTATATCGGGTATAGGGTATACCAACATTTCTAAAAAAGGTGGGTTTTCGAGATCCAACTGGTCATGTTTCAGCCCTGGAGAGGTGCTTCAAAACCGCGCGGACATTGACAACGACCTAGCAAAGCTGGCTAAGCAACTGCTTCTGCAGGGAAATCTGAGGGGCGGCATATATTCAAATTGTCATTGGATTTTATTGATATCCACTACAGAGAGTATTTGCAGATGTACATGTGCTTGTTGATGTTAGTGATGAACTTTTCAGTGCCGTTGCCCTCATCCCTTTGCAAGTGCCTGTACCACATTTTCAGACAGACCCACTTGTCGATCAGCCAGTAGATAATTTCATCTTTTCTTGGTGTTTCTTTTCCGACCATCCTCTTCACCTTGCATGCTAGCTTGTGAAACAATGGTGGATGCGGGGAAACCCTTCCTGCCCCATTTGGGCTTGTGCGCGAAGGGGGGGTTGTACCCTCAAATGGCACTTGAGTCTTGGGGTACCCTGGTCTTGGACAAACTCATTTGAACACTTTGGGAAAGCCCCAAAGCCATTGGTGAATCATCATTTTCACCGCACAAATCTGTACATCCAGCATTCTCATACACACCCAGCATTTTATTGGTTGATATTGGTTGTATATCACCCTTTTCCCACTATTTACACATTATAAACCCATTTATTGATAGATATATAAATACTCATTGATATCCCATAATATATACCATTATATCCCCTCTCCTTGTTAGGATATACAACCGACATAAACGGTTTACGAGTATAATAATGGTATCCCATATAGGTTATATCATTATTTTCCAAACATATTTTCAATATCCCCATGATACTCCCATTATTATAAATACTGGTCACTGGTGCTATATGAGTATTATTCCCATATTTTCCAGATTTCAAAATCCCCAGATACTCATATTTTCCAATCATATTTTCAATATCCCCATATTTTCGATTCTGTAAACTGGTTGGCCACATTTTTTAGGCATCTGGAAAGATCCAACAAACCCTCGTCGCTCGTGATGATGATGCTGCGGGATCTCCGAGAAGGCAAACCCATCAAGGAGCTACGCTTCATTGGGATGTCCCTGTGAAGAAAAAACCTCCAACATGGGTTGAGTAACTCATGTATTTTGAGGATACCTTTGGGCAAACCCGTTTGGAGCAAAGCCACAAACGACCGATTGAAGTCCTCAAGTTGTACTAACAATTGTGGCCACGATTCTTTGGAGACTGGGTGCCATCATTGATCCACTTGCCATACTCAGGAGCCTGAGTACCAACCCGCCATAGGTAGCAAGGCGCCGCAAGGGGCTGGGAAACTAGCAAGACGAAGGGTGGGAAGTCCAAAGATTCTGTTCCATTATCACCATTGTTCTCCCTATTGTCATGATTTCTATTATTGGTATTGCTATTGTTTGTATCGTGATCGTGATCGTGATGATCGTGAAGATCGTGAAGATCGTGATGATCGTGAAGATCGTGATGATCGTGATCGTCACACCATCATAATCGTCATCACCATCATGACCATCATGACCAGCATCAACCATCACCAGCATCACCAGCATCACCATCCTCACCA